>Ga0209023_10000269_pt1 | contig 86834 bp, 91 predicted proteins | sample LakOneMetagenome_FD_187468 | JGI IMG/M metagenome (GOLD analysis project Ga0209023, IMG submission 187468) | Freshwater and sediment microbial communities from Lake Erie, Canada (SPAdes) (version 2) | ecosystem: Environmental > Aquatic > Freshwater > Lentic | place: Lake Erie, Canada... | reverse complement strand
CGGCGCCGGCGCGCGGCCAGGCGGCGCGGAGGAATGATCGGTGCGATCGCGCCAGCGGAAGCCGTAGAGACGGCCGCGCCGCTCCTCGAAGAAATCGACGATGGCCGCCAGATCAGCGAAGGTCTTGACGCCGTAGCCCGCCTCCCAGCGCCGGCGCGAGCGCGCCCAGCGCGCGTTGCGCTTCTCGCGATTGGAACCGAGCGCGACCACATCTGTGCGCCGCTCCGGGCCGCCGCGCGCGCCGAGCGCAACGTCGAGCGGAAACAGGATTTCGTGGAAAGAAGTCATGAACCGCCTCAGGCGCACGAGGGCGCAAACTTGATCCAGAACAACGCACAGCCGCGCGTGCGGACTAGGCTTCGGCAACAATCAGAAGGAGGCGATCAGGCATGTCGCATGTCGCGCACGAGTTGACGGACGAATTCCCCGCAAAGGCCGAGATCATTCACAAGCTGAAGATGAGCGACGCGCATTTCGCGCGGATAGCGGATCGCTACCACGAGCTCAATCGCACGCTCCACCGCATGGAAAGCAATGTGGAGCCGACCGACGACTTCACGCTCGAAAGCCTGAAGAAAGAGCGGCTCAAGCTCAAGGACGAGATCGCCACCTATCTGGCCGGCTGAGCGCTACAGGCCGCGACGCCCGCGCGCGACGGCGCGGGCGAGCGCTGCGGCCACCTGCGTTTCGGAACGGCGGAAACCTTCCACATCAGGCGTCTGGATATTGACCGTGACGTGCGTCGCGCGTCCGGATGCGCCATTGGCGACGACGCCCAGCTGGCCGTTGGGCCCGCGCGCGAGCGGCATGATCGCCTCCGCGCCGCGCTCGCCCATCAGGCCGAGCGAACTGCCTGCGCCGAAATAGGTGGGGCTTGCGACGATGCCGCCATCCGCGAACGGCGCGGCCGGCAGACCAGCGCCGCCGCCGCCGAACAGGCCGCCGAAGATGGACGACATGCCCTGGCTCACAAAGCCCGCGCCCACGCTCGCCAGCATCTGCGACAGCGAAGCCGCGATCGTCGTCAGGGTCGAATTGAAGGCGCGACCGCTGGCGGACGCGCTGGAAAACGCCTTGTTGAGCGAGACCGATACATTGCCGGCGGACGCGTTGATGCCATCGAGTTGCGCGCGCAGCGCCGCCAGATCCTGGACGGCGAAGGCCGACAGGCTCGCGGCGACGGGGTCAGGCGTCGCATAATTCGATACAGTGCTTTTTGCCATCGCCTATCCATCCGGAAAGTTGCGCATCAGCGCGTCGAGTTTTTCGCGCGACGGCGCGACGCTATCGCGCGCCCCAAAAATGCCTTCGCTGGCCGCATGCAATTCGCGCGGCGTCGTCGCCCAGAATTGCGAAGGAGCAAGCCGCAGGACGCCCAGGCCGAAGCGCATGGCTTCGCGCCACGGAAATTTCTCGCGGGGAGGACGCGAGGGTTCCGTTGTCAGGCGTCCTGCGGCGCCGAAGGGCGCGGCGCATCCGCTTGCCCCCCGAATGTCGCAGCGATCAGATCTGCCGCGATTTTCACATAGGTCTCGAGCCCGCCCGGCGCGCGCATGGCGGCGACGTCTTCGTCGCTCACCTTGGCGCCCGCGCCCCGCATGCCACAGGCGATGATGACGACGAGGTCTCGCGCCGAAAGCCCGCCGCGCTGGAAGCGTTCGGCGAGCGCGATCACATCGCCCGCGCCGAAAGCCGACTCGAGTTCTGCGAGCGCGCCGAGCGTCAGGCAGAGCGTGCGCTTTTCGCCGCCCATCTCAGCTTCGATCTCTCCGCGAAGATGATTGGCCATGATCAGATCGCCGCGAAGGTCAGCGCGCCGGCCGATTCCAAGGAGATATCGAAGGTGACTTCGCTTGCATGTTCGCCGCGCCAGTCGAGGCTCGATATCTGGAAGGGGCCTGCGATTACGCCGAAATCAGGAATGACGATCTGCCAGTTGCGGATCGTTCCGTCGAAGAAGACCAGGCGCACCAGCGCATCGGAGGCCTGGTCCTTGAAAATGCCGTTCCCGGCCAGGCTCGCGCGGCGAACGCCCGCGCCCCCGAGCAATTCGCGCCAACGGCCGACGGATTCCGCGTCGGTGGCGTCGACCGTATCGGCGTTGAGCGCGAGCCTGCGCGTGCGCAGGCCAGCGATCGTGACAAATGCGCCTGTGCCATCGTCGATCTTGACGAGCAGGTCCTTGCCTTTCTGGGCGGCCATAAATGTCTCCTTGGTCGTTGGACCGCGAGCCTTCAGGCTCGCAACTATCGGCTAGGTCGAGATGCGAGCCTGAAGGCTCGCGGTCCGAGGCAATTCAATTCGCCTCTGTCGTCGCGCGAAAGCGGATATCGGCGCGCGCGTAGCGGCCGTTCTGTTCGCGCCGAGTCGCCAGCGCGACGAAACGCAGGTCGATCAGCCGATGGCCCGTGAGCGTCAACTGCGCCTCGTCGAGCAGCGCGACGACGCGCTCGGCGATATCGAGCGACTCGCGCGTTCCGCGCGCATCCGACCAGACGCTGAGTACGAGCATCTGCTCGGCGCCGCGTGACGATTGCGCGGACCAGTCGCGCGACTGAAGCTCGGCGAAGGCGATGCGCGGCGCAGGCGCGCCTGGCGGCGCTTCGTCGTAAACCCGGGGCCCGCCGAGCACGCCAGTCAAGGTTGCGTCAGCCAGGAGCGCGGCGCGGATGGCGCGCCGGAGCGCGACGACAGGCGAAGGCATTCGAATTCTCCAAAAACGTCAGGCCGCGAATTCCTCGCAGGCGCAAACGAGAAAGCGGCGATGGCCGTCTGGATCGAAGGCAGCGCGGATCAGCAGCGCGCGCGCGCCGATGCGAAAGCGCATGGGGCTTGCGACATCGGGCCGCCAGCGCACGACCACTTCGGACGTCAAGACGCTTTCCTGCTCGCCCGCGACGAAGACTTCCGCGCCGCGCCGTGGCGCAACTTTCGCCCAGACCGATGCGACGGGTTGCCAGGCGCGCACCAGCGCGCCGGCGTCGTCGCTCGAATCGACAGGCGTCTCGAGCACGGCGCGCGTCCGCAATTCGCCTTCCGCCGCCAGCCTGCTCATGCAAGCCTCCCGCGCCGGAAGGGCGCGATCAGCGCGGCCACGCGCGCTGGAAGATTGCCGGCGTCCGTGTTCGCGACATCGCCGCGATTGTCGAACCAGTAAGAGACCAGCGCCAGGATCGCGTGGCGCAGCGGCGCCGGCGTATCCGGTGGGTCGCCGTAGCCTGCAACGACATCGATCTCGATGCCGCCCGCCTTTGCGCCGGGCTGCGGCGGCGCGCCCGAAAGGATGATGCGCGTGCGTTCCGGCACGCCGATGACGCGCCAGCTGTTCATCACTAGCGACTGCGGCTGACCGCCGGAATCATAGACGCGGATTGCGGATACGGATTGCACCGGCGCCAGCGGAAGGGCCAGCTGGCTCGGCGCGGCATTGGGCCGTGTCGCCAGAATGGACCACGCGCCATCGGCGCCGCTGGCGGGCCAGGCGTCGAGCGTCAGGCGCCAGCCTTGCGTCACCAGCGCGCGGCGCGTCGCGGATTCGACAAGCATGCGGCCTGCCGCAATCAGCGCGGCGATGCTCGCGTCCTCGTCGGTCGTGTCGACGCGCAGCCAGGCGCGCGCTTCGGCCAGGGTCACCGGTTCGGCTGCAGGCGGCGCGATCAGGATGGATTGCATGTGGGCGTCCCAACTTTCGCGGCGCGTCCGGACATGGCAGAAGGAGCCATGTCTCTTTCGCGCCTGTTCATGCTTCTTGTTGCGCTCGCCCTACCCGGCAGAAGCGCCTCGGCGCTCGTCGGTCCGACCGGCGAGGGCGGCGGCTATGCGCCGCATGTCGTGATGGCGCTGGCGCAGGCGCGCGGCGGATCCGGCTTCTGCTCCGGCGCCGTGCTCGCGCCCAACATCGTGCTCACGGCGGCGCATTGCGTGGCGGCGCCTGGCGCGACGCGCGTGCATTTTCGCGACAGCGCGGGCAAGCCCGTGCTGATGGAGGTCGCGCGAGTCGCGCGGCATCCCGGTTTTCGTGCGGACGCCGTGGCGGCGCGGGCGAAATCGATCGATCTTGCCCTCATCGAGACGAAGGAGGCGTTGCCCTCTTCGTTCTCCGCTGTGGCGATCGGCGATCCGCCAAACGATCTCGGCGCCGTCTTCGACATCGCAGGCTTCGGCGTATCGCAGCCAGGCGTCGCATCCACATCTGGCGTGTTGCGGCGCGCGCGGCTTTCGCTGCGCGCGCCCTTGTCGAATGTGCTGCTGTGGCTTTCCAGCGACGACGGCGCCGGCGCATGCACCGGCGATTCCGGCGCGCCGGTTTTCGCCAATGGCGCGCTCGTCGGCATCGTCGCCTTCGCGCAGGGGAAGAATGGTCGCGGCTGCGGCGGCCTCACGCAGGCCGTGCGCATCGCGCCCTATCGCGCCTGGATCGGGCAGACGATCGCGGGCTGGCGGTGAAGCGCCAATGTCATCCCGGCCGAGCGTAGCGAGAGTCGGGATCCGGAGTTTGGGTCTCGGATCGACGACTTCGCCGCCGTCCGGGATGACAGAACGGCGTTACGATACGCCGAACTTCAAAAGCTTGATCGCATCGAAGTTCTGCACGCCGCCGCCCACGCGTTTGGTGGTATAAAACAGCACGTAGGGCTTGGCCGAATAGGGATCGCGCAGCACGCGTACGCCGACGCGATCCACCACGACGTAGCCGCGCTCGAAATCGCCGAAGGCGATCGAGAGCGAATTCGCGCCGAGATCGGGCATGTCCTCGGCTTCCACCATCGGAAAATTCATCAGCGTCGCCTGGGCGCCGAGAGTCGCAGGCGGCTCCCAGATATATTCGCCGGTCGAAGCCTTGAACTTGCGGATCGCGGCCTGCGTCTTGCGATTGCAGACGAAGCTCGCGTTCTGGCGGAAGCCCGCTTTCAGCGCGTAGACGAGATCGAACAGAATGTCCGAGGGATTGGAGGCCGGGAAGGCCGCCGATACGCCGGTCGCGATATAGCCGATATTGCCGAAGGACCAGGAGGCCTGCGGCGTTGTCGTGTAGGCGAGAAATCCCTTGGGCTTGTTGACGCCGTCGCCGGACACGAAAGCCGCGCCTTCCTGCTCGGCGAAGACGACCGCGACTTCATCGGCGATCCACTGTTCGATGTCGACGACGGCGTCGTCGAGCAGCGTCTGCGTCGCCGCAGGCATGGCGTAGAGCTCCATGGCCGGGAAGGTCATGTCTGCGATCTGCTGGTTGGCCGATTGCGGGCGCGGATCGGTTTCCGCGACCCAGCCTGCGGCGGGCCCCGTTGTGGAGAAGGCGCGCTTCAGCGACTGTCCGGAAATCTCGACGACATTGGCGATGGCGCGGATCGGCGACACGGTCGACATGCGGCGCAGGATTTCGCGCTCGGCCGGAACCGGCACGAGATAGCCGCCATCCGGACCCGAGCCGCGGCTCATCGCCTTCTGCTCGATCGACTTGAGACCTCCGGCTTCGCCGGCGCGCATGTAGAGGCCGAAGGCGGCCTTGTGCTCGCGCTCCGCGTGATCGGTCTTCGGGCCGCCGCCCAGGCGCGGGCGCGCATTGTCGAGTGTGAAACGGTCGAGGCGGCTCTTGGTTTCGTCCAGCGCGCGATCGATACGCGAGAGCTTGTCTTCCGTCACGACATCGGACGTCAGCTTGCGCTCGATCTGGCCGAGCCGCTCGTCGTTGGTTTCGCGGAAGGCCGCGAAGGCGCGGTGCAATTCCTCGAAGGCGGCGGCCTCCGAGGCGTAGGACTTGTTTTCCAGAGACTGCATTTCATTACCTCACATCAGATGCGCCGTCGCGCGAGAACGTCCCGCGCCGGACGGCGAAACGCGGGTCAGCGCCTGCGGGCGCAAAACGATTGGGGGCCTGCTTCACCGTGGTCACGCGCGCCTGCGGCAGCATGGGGAAAGTGACGAGCGAGATTTCCCAGAGATCGAGCCTGTGCAGCTGACGCAGCCCCGTCTTGCGGTCCTGCGTCGCGCGTTGCGTGCGAAAGCCGATCGACAGGCCGTCGATCTGGCCCTCGCGCATCAGCGCCAGAATTTCCCGGGCGCGTGCGACTTCGAGATTGAGACGGCCCTTTACCTTGAGGCCGCGCGCATCTTCCTCGATCGCAAGCCAGGCGCCGATCGGTTCGGCCGGATCGTGCTGCCAGAGCATCTTGACGCGATCGGCGCCACGCTTGCGCAAGCTGTCGCGGAAGGCGCCGGCCATCACGACGTCGCCGCCGAGATCGGCTAGGCCGAACAGGCTGGCATAGCCTTCGAAGAAGCCGGTCGCGCTGACTTCGCCCAGGGCGAGCGGCGCGCGCTTGTTTTCAGGCGCGCGCGCGAGCGCACGCGTCAAGGCGCGCGCCATGGCGGCGCGGTCGATCAATGTCATCTCGAACTCCAGGAAGGCCGGACCGCGCCTTCAGGCGCGCTGCATCACAAGTCTAGTGCGAGCCGGAAGGCCCGCGGTCCGAATGGGCCGACTGCGCAATGCGCTCGAGCGTGCGCCAGAAGGTTTTGATCAATTCATCGGGATCGCGCCGGCGCGGCTGTCGGCGCTTCGAAGAGAGAAAGCGAAACGTCATGTCAGCCCTCCCGGCCGAAGCGGCGGTTGAAGCGCGCGAGTTCGCGCAGGAAGAGATCGAAGCGCCGGTTGGACGCGGCGAGTTCGCGCAGCGCGTACCAGAGCAGCGTGGACATGGCGCTTGCCCAGAGAAAGAGCGCGATATGTGCGAGATCGCCGCGCGCGGCGACCAGGGCGAGGAGGTCGTTCATGAGATGCTCCGCGCATGAACCGAATCGTAAGCGCCTCGGGCATCGCGGAATACATGGACCTCGCGATCGGTTTCAAATGTCCGGACAGGTTCCAGTCGGCGCGCACGCGAGCACACAACCGGTTACATCCGGTTGGCTCTATACAACTCGATAAGGTCCGACTTGCTCAGTACAGAATCGACCACAAATTGCTGGCGCTCGTCGGTGACCAAATCACATGCCGCCTGAAATTCAGGGCTACCCTGCACCGCGAGAATGTAAGCGATTTCGAAATGGCACCCCGCGCGCAGGGCCTCGGCGACCCGAGGCGTCGGATCTTCGGCAATTGCTCGAAAATCGCTAAGCGCTTCTTCGTGAATGCCGGCTTGCGCGTATAGTCGCGCACGCTGATGACGAAGAAATTTCCCGGGTATGTCGTCCTTCTCGATAAGAGGAGAAAGAAGTTCTACAGCATCGACAATGCGTCCCTCGAATTGGTACACATGCGCTCGCCAGCGTGTGTGCGAAGTTTCGTCGATTGCCTGTGACGACGCAGCGCGATCCAACGCTTTGTGTGCGCCCGAATAGTCGCGGGACGCCATGCATTTCTTGAATTCTGCGCCCGGAAAATATGTATTTGCGATCTTCATCTCGGCTCTCTCGATGGATTGCGGATCGATTTCAGATGCTTAGCCAACGCCGTTTCCGCCGCAGCGCTCCGAGACATGGCCTCTCGCACAATTGTAAGCGTCAGAATAACCGCCTGTCAGCCCACGGGGCACGTTTGGCATACTGAGCCATTCCGCGCATTGAGCAAGCGCCTCCGCCCATTCCTCTGCGCAACCGCGGGCGCCTGGACCGCGACGTCGGTGGGCGGCGCCTCATCCGGGAATTCCTTGCGTCCGAAGAGCGTCTGTCTCGAACCGCCACAGGAACAGGGCGCTGATACGTCTCTTCCGTCCCGCCCCGCAAATCCCAACAGCTCCCGCTTCTCGTCCGCAGACAGAAACGTCGCCGCATCCACGCGCGCCCATTCGGCGGCGCGTTCGGCGCTCAATGCGTCGATGCGATCCACATCGTAATCGAAGCGCAGGCCGGGCCAGGCCGGCTGCAGCCAATGCTCGAACGCACGCTGCAGGCGCTGCACCATGGGGATGACAGCCTGACGCCAGAAGGCGGCGTTGGCCTCGACGTAGTTGGCGCGCGTATTGTCGCCGGGCAGGCCCAGCACCATAGGCGGCACGCCGAAGCACAGCGCGATCTCGCGTGCAGCCGCCGCTTTCGCCTCGATGAAATCCATGTCTTTCGGCGATAGCGACAGGGCCTTCCAGTCGAGGCCGCCGTCGAGCAGCAGCGGACGGCCGGCATTGGCCTGGCCAGAAAAATTCTCTTCAAGTTCACTCTTCAACCGGTCGAATTGCGCGTCGGTGAATTGCGCGCCATCGCCTGCGCCATAGACCAGCGCGCCCGAGGGCCGCGCGGCATTGTCGAGCAGCGCCTTGTTCCAAAAACCCGCCGCATTATGCGTGTCGATTGCGACATGGGCGGCGGCCAGCGGCGGCAGGCCGTAGTGATCGTCGAGCGGATGGCCGAGCCGGATATGCATGATCGGCTCGACGCCTTCGCCGCTCATCTGGTAGCGCACGCGGTCGCCGGCGAAGAGATAGTCGTAGGCCGCCGGCCAGCCGTTGGGGCCGGGCACAACCGTCATGCGGTCGCTGCGGAGCGCATAGATTTCGCGCAGCTGGCCGTCGACCTGCGCCCCTTCGACATAGGCGTTGCCGAAGAGAAGGAGATTGACGATCAGGCTTTCGATCATGTCGGTCGAGGTCTGCGCCGGGTTCGGCCGCGCCAGCAGATGGAGCAGCGGATGGGCGGTCAGTTCCGCCCTGCCCTCGTAGAGCCGCCAGGGGATGGTGGCGGCGCATTCGGCGATCATGCGTACGCAGCGATGCACGATGGCGTTGCGCTCGAAGCCTTCGCGGGTCAACGCCACATAGTCGCGCGGCGTCCAGCGCGGGGCGCCGACTGTATGCAGCGCCAGCATGGCGCCGGCGCGCGAGCGTTTGACTTCGCGCGTCTGCGCGCCGAAGAGGCGGGAGAGGAAGGACATGGATGGGCCTTTGTCTGGGACTAACTCCCTCTCCCCGCGAGCGGGAAGAGGGCTGGGGTGAGGGGCCGTTGCTTGTTCCAGCGCGTCATGACGCCCCGGCCCCTCATCCGGCCTTCGGCCACCTTCTATCCGCGCGCGGGGAGAAGGGCTGCAAGCACAACCGGATTACAACCTGCGCACTCTTGGCGTTGCTCGCTTGCCGTCGAGCGCGAGATGCGTGATCGCCCAGACGAGCGCGTCGAGACGATCGGGGCTTGCGCCATTGGCGAGACCATCCGGCCCGAAGGCGCACATTTCGTCTTCGAGTTCAGGAAAGGCGCCGGCGTGGCGCACGCGGTTCTGTTCGTAGAGCAGCGCGACGGGCGAAGCGCGCAGATATTTTCCGCGCGAGGCGCGTACCTTCACGACCGGCACGGCGGCATCAGCCTGCGCGATGACGGCGGCGACCATGTCTCCGCCCTGGTTGACCTCGGCCACCAGCGCATCGGCCTGCAGCTCGTGATAGAGTGCGACCGCGCGCGCCGCCCATTCAGCAGGCCGTGCGGCAGACAGCGTGGCGTCGGCGATCACATGCACGATCCCCTCGGCGTCGACGCCGGCCGCGACGATACCGCATTTGTCGGCGCGCTTGTGCGAGGTCGCCGGCGGATCGATCGCCACGACAATCCTCGCCAGCGGCGGCGCATGATCGATGCGGGCGCGCTCCAGCATATCGCGCGACCAGAGCGCGTCGGCGCGCTCCTCGATGATGGCGCCGTCGATCTCCTGCCGGCCGAGCCGCGTGCCGCCATAGCGCTCCTCGATTGCGCGCAGGAAGTCCGGCGCGAGATAGCGCGCATTGGCGCGCGTTGAGGCGCGCGTGACGATATGGGCGGGATCGGCCATCAGTTTCTTCAACAAAGCGAGGGGACGGGGCGTCGTCGTCACCATGGCGCGCGGCCAGTCGCCGAGACGCAAGGCAAATTGCAGCATGTCCCAGACCTCCTGCGCATGGCGCCATTTGGCGACCTCGTCACACCATGCCGCGTCGAATTGCGGGCCGCGCAGACTCTCGGGATCTTCGGCCGAAAACACCTGCGCGATGGCGCCGTTGCGCCAGGTGAGGCGGCGGCGGGAGGCCTCCCATTGCGGGCGCTCCCATTTGTCGTGCGCGGCCAGGACGCCGGAAATGCCTTCCACCATCACCTCGCGCGCATCTGCCCAGGTCTCGCCGATCAGGGCGATGCGACTCGCGCGCTTGGCTGCGAAGTCAACAAACCCGCCGGCGACACCGCGCACCCATTCGGCGCCGGCGCGCGTCTTGCCGGCGCCGCGACCGCCGACGAACAGCCAGGTGCGCCAGGGCGCGCCATTGGCCGCGCGCTTCGGCGGCATCTGGGATTTTCGTGCGCGAAAATCGAAGAATGAGAGGATGGCCTCGAGCTCGGCCGCCGAAAAGCTCGCGAAGAGATCAGGCGCCTTCCCGATCTTCGCGCAATAGATCAATCCGTCGCGCAAGCTCGCGTCTAAGTTCGGCGAGATCGAGCGGGAGAGCTTCTTTTCCGTCGCCGGCTCGCTCATCCTGCGTCGTGTCCTTTTCCAGCGCACGCAGGCTTTGCAGCGTGCGCGTCAGGCTCGCCATCAGGCGCGCGGTTTCATCAGGGTCGGCGTCAGGCCCGCGCTCTTGCGCGGCGGCCAACGCGCCTTCGAGCTGCGCGCGGATGCGGGCGATCAGTGTCGGCATGTCGACGACGCCAGGCGGTGGCGGCGAGGCGCGCGCGGCGGGCGGCGCCTCTTGCGTGGCCTTCGGCTTTTTCGTTCGGCCGCTGCCGGGGCCCCTGCTCTTCCGCGCGCTCTTCGCGGCCGCCTTGCCCTCTCGAACCTTGTTTGTTCTGCGCGCGCTTCGCGGCCGCCAATCGTGTTCGCGCCGCAGCGCCATCAGAGACTGCGGCGTCACATCCTCGTCGGCGGCGATGGCGGCCAGCGTCTCTTCGTTGGCTTCGTAGCGGCGCTTCAGCCGCATGAATTTTTCAGGCGAAAGGGCGTACTCGCTGGCCATGGCGCATCTGCGGTCGTGGCGCATCGCCGCCGCCGGCGACGTCTGCGTCGCCGCCGCTGCAAAGCGCAAGAGTGGAGAATGCCTGAACCCTACCCGACGAGCGTCTCGCTGTCAAGGAAAAAAATCTTATCTTTGACAAATATGGATTCGACGTCCGGTCGACATGCAAAAACGCCCCGACCTTGATGGCCGGGGCGCTCACCAGGCGGTAGTCTTTATTTTCCTACTGCACCAGGCGCAATGTGCCGCTGGTGGCCGAAACCGCGATGGCGGAGAAGGCGCTCTGCAGTGTGGCGGAATCCGTCGCCACGTAGGAATAGGTCGTCTTGCTCGCGCAGCTCTTGAGGAGGTTGGCCGCGTCGGTCTGCTGCTGCGTCGTCAGATAGCCGGTGTGGTTGAACACAACCGTGTAGATGATGACGCCAGCGTTCTTGGCCGCGGTGCAGGCCGCCGTCAGACGGTTGTCCATCAGCGTCTTGAACCCGGCATAGGTCTGGACATTGTTGGCGCTCCACAGGCGCGTGCCGCCGAGATAGCCGAAGGCTGAATAATCGGACACGCTGGCCGTATTGTAGCCGGTCGAATTGTTGCCGTTGTCGATCAGCTCGTTCACGCCGTCGGTCATCAGCACGATCACCTTCTGCAGGCCGCTCGTGGAGTAGGCCTTGCCGTCGGCAAAGGGCGCGTTCGGCGACAGCGTACGCCAGGCCCAGGACAGGCCCTCGGAAATGATCGTGCCGCCGCTCTGCCAGTACTTGAGGCCGTTGATCTTGGCGGTCACGTCGGCCTTCACGTTGGTGAGGCGCAGAATCGGATCGGGGCAGCCCATGTTCGGACCATAGGTGTAGCCATTCGAATCCGGCGTCTCCTGAATGATCGTGGCGTTCGAGCCGTTGTACTTGAGAATGTAACGGCTACCGTTCCAGTCGTACTGACCGAGTTGGGTCCAATTCCACGTACTGGGAATCGAGCCCTGGTCGGTCGACGACAGATAGCCGCCGTCCTTCATGTAATTGTTGTGGAACCCCTGAGTGGAGGCGGAATAGGCGCCGGGCGCGACGTAATTCCATGTGAACGGAGAATAGTCGGGCTCATCGGGGGCAAAGTACGGCACGAACAGCGAGGCCGCGTCGCTCGTCGTCGGCGCATCCTCGCTGATGTCGTATTCCTTGGTCGCCGTCAGGCCCGATCCCCAGTTGCTGTTCAGCCATTGCTGCTCGGCTTTGCTGAGGCGCGCCTCGACGCAGCCTTTCCACGAGACGGCCGTACCGGTAGGCGTCTTGATCCGCTTGAACAGATCGTACTGGCTGACCGTATCCGGATTGGCCAGCCAGTCGCAGCCACCGGTCGAGTACTGGCCCCAGATGTCTTTCTGCACCGTGCCGAAGCCCGTCGGAATCGTGTAGGTCTTGCCTGACTTGCCGGACCTCCACGTGGACGTGGTGTATGGCGCGGTCGCCGGCGTGACATCCGCATGCGCGCTGGTCACGCCGAAAAGTTCCTGCGCCAGATGCCGGATAGGCTTCAGAATGTCGAGGATGTCACGCGCGTCGCCCGAACCGCCTCCACCGGCGCCACCGCTACCGCCGCCGCCACCGCCACTGGGCGGCCCCCAATAGAGCGAGCAGTTTTTGGTGTAGGTGAGCCAGGAGCCGCGATACCATTCGCCATTGAACGGGTTCTGCGCAGTGGTATCGATGTAGTTCGCGATGCTCGTCGCATCAGTCAGGCCAGGGTTCACAACCGCGACATAGGGCACGACGCTCACGCGCGCCGCGCCGCCGCCCGAGCCCATGACCGTATCGACCAGCGAATTGGCCGCGGTCTTCAGATCCGCCATATTGGCCGACATCGAGCCGGTATTGTCGAGCGCGAGCGCCATTTCCAGCGGCTTGGTCGCTGAGACGCCGTTGGTCGTGGCGCGCGATGTCACCTCGAAGTGCATCGAAGTCTTGCCAAGAACTTTCGACACGATCGTGGGCATATATCCCGAGATCTTAACCTGATAGAGACCCGCTGAAACGTCGGTCTCCGTCACCGTCAGGTTGAGCTTGTCAGCCAGCGCGCCGAAATAGGCGTTGGCGGTATTGGTGGCCACCGTCTGGCGGTTGGCCTGCGTGCCGCCCGCCTGGGCGCCGGCGGCCAGAACCGCAGCGTCGGCTGCAGCGCGCGCCTGGGCGACCATGCCCGTGCCGCGGCTATAGTCGATGGCGGCGCCGATCAGCCCGAGCGTCGGGATGGCCGCAACAGTGAAAAGGACAGGCACAGAGCCGCGCTGATCGCGGCGCAGGCGTGCCGGCGAAGAGAGAAGACCTTTGATCGTGTGGCGCACAGACATATCAGGGTCCAGGTTGAAGACTGCCTCTGGTCAACTCTTACGAGGAATGTCTCAAGTTGATGTAAATGACGCCGACTGCAGAAAACTAATTGCCATTAATATTTCAGGGAGGCGGACGAACACCTGTATTTCCTTGGTATTACAGCGATTTTTTGCGGTCGCCGAATGTTAAAGCCCTCAGTCGAAAGCGATCTTTCTGGGCCGATGGCCAAACGGGGGGCGATTGCGCCCGAAGGCGACGCGGTTCGCCTCGGCGGGTTGCTGCTGGCGGCAGCCCTCGCCCATGCCGGTCTGATCGCCCTGGTGGCGTGGACCGAACAGGGCGATGGGACAGCGGGCTCGACCGCGGGCGTCGAAATCCCGGTCGAAATGGCGAGCCAGGCCGAAGCCGACGGTCGTCCCGAAACGCAACGTCCGAGCAGCTCGCCCACCCCGCCCGCGGCGGTCGAACCGCGCGAAGAAGCTCGTCCCGAGACGCGCGAACCCGCCGCCCGACCGCAGGCGCAGCCGCAAACGACGGCGCGGCCGCCGGACGGCAAGATTCTGGAGCTGCCGAAAGAGACCGATCAGCAGCAGGCTTCGGGCAAGCGCGGCTCCGACGCGAAGCCGGACGCGCGGCCGGAGGATAATTCCAATCCATTCGGCGGACTGACCGCCGTCGAGAAACCAGCCGCCGCCGAGCCGACCCCGACTTTCCTTTCGCCGCAGGCCATGACGGCGCCGACGCGACCGCGCCCGCCGAGCGACCCCAAGAACGACAATTATCGCGCGCAGGTGCTGGGCAAGGTCGCCGCCAACATGAGCGATCCTGAACGGCCCCGGCCGAAGGCGCTGACGATCGTCGGCTTTCGCGTCGATGCGCAGGGCGGGCTCGAAAGCGTCTGGATTGCACGCCCGAGCGGCCATGCCGATCTCGACGCCGAGGCGGTCGACATGGTCCGCCGTTCCGCGCCCTTCCCGCCGCCGCCGGCCGGCGCGGAACGCAATTTCGGAGCGGCTATCGCCTTCGGCGGCGACTAGCTGCGGCTCTTGCCGCCGAGTTCCAGAATCCAGGCGGCGAGCGCATCGATCTCGTCGGCCGACAGGATCAGGTTCGGCATATTCTTGTGCGAGGAGCGCAGGAAAACCTTGAGCGACAATTCGGTGGTCGAGGGCATCTTGCCGATATCGACGAAGCTCGGCCCCTCCTTGCCCGCCACGGGCGCGCCGACGCCGACATCATGACATCTGGCGCACTGGTCCTGCGCCAGCTTGCGGCCGTCGGCCGGGGCCGCGAAGGCAGCCGAAGACAGGAGGCCGGCGGCAAGGGCGACGCATAACGTTCTGGACATGGCTTTCCTCCGCCGCTGTTTGCGCAGCCTGAAGGGCATTGCGGCGAACGTCCTTGATCCAGCCCATGGGCGGCGCCGCAGGTCAGGTCTTGCGGGGATTTTTCGCCTTGCCCGCCGCCTTTGGCCATTTGCCCGGCCAGGACACGATGAAATCCGGCAGATCATCCACCGGAATGTCCTCCTCCAGAGCCGAGACCTTGTCGTGGCAGGACACGCCGGCGCTCCGGACGCTGTCGGGGTCGCCCGAAATCAGCGGATGCCAGTCCGGCAGATCCTTGCCCTCCCGGCGCAGGCGGTAGGCGCAGGTGGGCGGCAGCCAGGGGATGGATTGGACCGCCTCGGGCGTCAGCCGCACGCAATCGTGCACTTTTTTCTGGCGGCGGGGGTAATCCCGGCAGCGACAGGTTCCAGCGTCGAACAATTTGCAGGCGACATCGGTGAAATGGATACGGCCCGTGTCTTCGTCCTCCAGCTTGACGAGGCAGCAGCGGCCGCAGCCGTCGCACAGGCTCTCCCATTCGCGCCGGTTGAGCTCGGCCAGCGGCTTGCGCCAGAAAGGCTCTCCAGGCGTGAGCTTTTCGCCGCTCTTGCGTCGCATTTGCGTCATTCTGGCGCCGAACCCGGGGGCATGAATTGTGCTCCATCGCACGGCCTGCGCAATGCGCGTCGTTGCGCTCGGCGTCAAGTCGTTTAGAAAGCCTTAACCGGGAGAAACCGACGTTGCGGCAAGTGGGGGACGACGGCGGCATTTTGGCCAGCCTGCGCAAGCGCATAGGCCGCGCTGCGCTGGCGGTCGATTCCTTCGTCGACAGCTGGTTCTACGAGAGCGGCCAGCGGGCGCGCGAAAGATTCGCGGGCTTTGCCGCATTCATGGACCGTTTCCATGTTTCGGGCGTCAAGAAGCTCGGGGTGGAACTCGCCTGCGAGACGCTGACGCTGGGGCTGGGCGGTCTGCTGGTCGCGCTGACCTTCGCCCAGCTCGCCTTTCGCGAGACCTCGGACGACTGGCTGAAGAAGCAGGACCTCGCCGTCACCTTTCTCGACCGCTACGGCAAGGAAGTCGGCCGACGCGGCATTCTCCACGACGATTCCGTCGCGCTCGACCAATTGCCGGATCATCTGATCAAGGCGGTGCTTGCGACCGAAGACCGCCGCTTCTTCGAGCATTGGGGCGTCGACCCGATCGGCACCGCCCGCGCGCTCACCGCCAATGCGCGCGCGAGCGGCGTGGTGCAGGGCGGCTCGACGCTGACGCAGCAGCTCGCCAAGAACCTGTTCCTCTCGAACGAGCGCTCGATCGAGCGCAAGATCCGCGAAGTGTTTCTGGCCATGTGGCTGGAGGCGCGGCTGTCGAAGCGCGAGATCCTCAAGCTGTATCTCGATCGCGCCTATATGGGCGGTGGCACGTTCGGCGTGCAGGCGGCGGCCGATTTCTACTTCGGCAAATCGGTGAAGGACGTGAGCCTTGCCGAGGCCGCCATGCTCGCCGGCCTGTTCAAGGCGCCGACGAAATTCGCGCCGCACGTCAACCTGCCGGCCGCCCGCGCGCGCGCCGCCGACGTTTTGAGCAATCTGGTCGACGCCGGCTTCATGACGCAGAGCCAGATCTTCACGGCGCTGCGCAATCCCGCGACGCCTGTCGAACGCGAACGCGCGGATTCCCCAGACTGGTATCTCGACTGGGCCTTCCAGGAGGTCAAGAAACTCGCGATTGCCGGCAAGCTCGGCAACGACCGCGTGCTGACCGTGCGCACCGCGCTCGATTCCGCCGTGCAGGCGCGCGCCGACGAGGTGATCGAGGAGCAATTGCGCGAAAGCGGACGCGCCTACCACGCCAAGCAATCGGCGATGGTGGTGATCGAGTCCGGCACCGGCGCCGTGCGCGCGATCATCGGCGGGCGCGACTATGGCGCGAGCCAGTTCAACCGCGCGACCGATGCGCTGCGCCAGCCCGGCTCCTCGTTCAAGCCCTATGTCTATCTCACCGCGCTGTTGAGCGGGAAATTCAATCCGAGCACGATCGTGACCGACGGCCCCGTCTGCATCGGCAATTGGTGCCCCAAGAACTACGGCGGCGGCTTCGCTGGCTCCGTGCCGCTGACGATCGCGCTCGCCAAGTCGCTCAACACGATCGCGGTGAAACTTTCGATCGCGATTGGCGACCAGAAGAAGGGCGTCTATCAGGCCGCCAAGGAAGGCCGTGCAAAGATTACGGATACGGCACGAAAACTCGGCATTACCGCGCCGCTGATCGACACCGTGTCCATGCCGATCGGCGCGGACGAAGTCACCGTCATCGAACATTCGGCGGCCTATGCCGCTTTCGCCAATGGCGGCAAGCGCGTCTTTCTTCATGCCGCCGTCGATATCCGCAACAGCAAGGGCGATGTTATCTATCGTTTCGACGACGACGGGCAGAAGCCGCAGCAGGTCATTCCGGCAGCCAAGATCGCCGAACTCAATTCCATGCTGACGCAGGTCGTGCAGGCGGGCACCGCGCGGCGCGCCGAGCTCGGCCTGGGCTTCTCGCAGGGCGGCAAGACGGGCACGACAAACGGCTACAAGGACGCGTGGTTCTGCGGCTTCACCGCCGCGCTGTCGGGCTGCGTCTGGTACGGCAATGACGATGATTCGCCGATGGCCAACATGACTGGCGGCTCGCTGCCCGCGCAGACATGGCACGATGTGATGCTGTTCGCCCATCGCGGCCTCGAGCCGAAGCCGCTGCCGGGCGTGCCGCTGCCGAGCGTGACGCCGGTCGCGCAGGCCGCGCCCGCCGCTGGCGCGAAGGTCGACGGTTTCATCGTCAACGCGCCATCGACGCTGTCGCCGCAGACCGGCGAGGCGCTGGGCGCCGTGCAAAAGCTGTTTCGCGCCGCCGATGGCCGCCGCGCCGAACTCGGCCGCCCCGACGCCGGGCGCCGCTTCCGCACGGTGGACGGAAACGAGTAGCGCTCGATGAGCCTTGCCCAATTCCAGAGCGTCGACGAGACGCGATCGAGGCTCAGCGCCTACGCCAAAACCGGGATCGCAGGGCTTGCCGGCGTCGGCCTCGGGCTTGCCGCCACATTCGCGGCGACCTTCGGCGCCTTTCCCTTTGGCGCGGCGCATTCGGGCCCCTGGACCTCGTGGCCAAAAGCCGGCTCGACCGAAGCCGACCCTTACGCCCGCGCCATCATTGCGCGCCGCGCGGCGACGCCGCTGGGCAATGGCGAGGGCCTCGTCTTCATCGCCACGACCGACGACGCCGGCCGGCCGCTTGAAGGCTCCTGCGACTATCGCCTGACAGGCGCGCCGCCCGTCGCGCGGTTGTGGACGATCAACCTGTTCACGCCCGAGGGCCGGCTTCTGCCGCCCGGCCCCGGACGGCGCGCGACCAGTTCCGATCAATTGCTGCGCTCGGCGAAAGGCGATTTCGAAATCGTCGTCGCGCCGTCGGCGCGCGCCGGCAACTGGCTGTCAACGCCGATCGGCGCGCCCTTCGCCATTTCGCTCAGCCTCTACGACACCAATGTCAGCCCGACGCAGACCTCGCTCGAGGGCCTGAAGCTGCTGTCGATCACCCGCGGGGATTGCCTGTGAACGCGGCCCGCACGCGCGGCGCGATCATTCTGCCGTGGGCGCTGGGCGCGCTGTTCCTGGCGGGCATCGTGCATATTTCCTCGGTGCTGATGATGCCGCGTTTTGCGCAGAACGACGCCTATGTGCGGCTCGGCGGGCGCACCAGCGGCATACTCGCCCTGCCCGACGCCAGCGTCGCGCAATCCATGCCGTTCCAGGACCAGCAGGCCGAATATGCGGTCTGCCATTTCGATCTCGACATTGGCGCGACGCGCGTGCGCTCGAATGTCACGTCAGATGCGCTGGTGGCGATCTCATTCCACGATCGCACGGGCCGCATCTTCTATTCGACAACGGATCGCGCGGCGCTGCGCGGCAAGATCGACGTGCGGCTGCTGACGGCGCGTCAGCTCGACAGTGTGGAAGCAAGCGATCCCGAGGACCAGACGCCGCAGGACCTGCGGCTGACGCCGCCGACGCAGACGGGCTTCGTGCTGGTGCGCGCGCTGATCGAACAGCCGGGAGGGCGCGCAGCCGCGCGCCAGGCGGCAGGCGCGGTCTTCTGCAACACCGAACGGGAATAGCGCCTCAGAAAGCGCGCTGACTCAGGCGCGCTTGCGCGGGTTGCGGCGCGGCGCGGCAGGCTTGCCGCCACGGCGCGACTTCGGCGCGACCTCGGCTGCATCCTCCATGCGCTGGTAGCGCACGCCGGTGAAGAAAAGAATCGTCGCGCTTTCCACGAATTGCTTCGGCTCGTGCTCGCTTCGGGGCCGCGCCCGGAAAATGAGAATCTCGGCCATGTGTCCATCTCCGACGCGCGCCTGATGAATTGGCCGGATGCGCGCCTTGAATGCGAGTGTCGAATCCCGATGGTTAACTTTGTGTCAACGGATGCGATTCAATTGTGAGATCCATATTCGCTGACGCAAGTGTGCAACACAATGGACGAGACGTTGCGGAAGCGACTTGTTGCGCTGACTGCGGCAGGCAGGGCACAGTCGCTGGACTTCGAGGGCGTCGCCGCGCGCGTGGCGACGGATCGGTTCTGCGCGCTTGGAGAGCCCACGCCTGAAGACAGCGCGCGCTACGTGGAGCTGATGCGCGGCGCCATCCCACATATGGATGCGGCGACTGCACAGCGCATCGCCGCGCAGCTTGCGCCTCTCCCTGCCGCGCCGTTCGACATTCTCGAACGCCTGATCGCGCACAGCGCTGATGCCGCCGCATGCGTGCTGGCGAGGGCGCCTGCCCTGTCGCGCGACATGCTGTTCGAACGCGCGCGCGATGGCGACGTGCGGGAGGCCGCCGCTATTGCAGGACGGCGCGACATCGACCGCGCCATAGTCGGCGCGCTGGTGCAGCGGCTGGAGCCGGAAGCGCTGCGGGCGCTTGCCGCCAACAGCGCCGCCGTGCTCGATCGCGGCGCGCTGATCACTCTCACGCAACGCGCGCGGCTCGATCTCGAGCTCGGCCGCCTGCTGCTGGCCCGCGACGAAATCTCGCTCGACCGCACCGCTCTTTTCCTGTCGGCCGATGCGGCGATGCGCCGCCAGATATTGATCGAGGCCGTGCGCACGTCGCTTGCCGGCGGCTGCGATCTCGCCGGCGTGTTCGACCGCATCCGGATCGAGGCGGTCGCCGCAGCCGAGACGGGCGAGAGCGCGCGCTTCTGCACGCTCGTCGCTCGCGCGCTGCGCGTTGCGCGGGCGAGCATCGAGCGGCTGGCGCTGGACGAGAGCGGCGAACCGCTCGGCCTGATCTTCGCGGCGATGGGGCTATCCGCCACCGAAAGCGAGAAGCCGCTTGTGGCGCTGCGGCGCGATCTTGCCGCCGGGCTCGCCGATCCGGTCTCGGGCCTGCGCTTGGCGCTGCAGGCGCCGCCGCGCGCGGCATCGGCAATTCTTGCCGCGCTTATACCTGGCCGTCCGCAGCAGGCGCGCCATGAATATGCGCTGCATCAGGTGGAGCCGGAACATCAGGGGGCGCGCGCGCCGCTCGCGCAGGCTGCCCTCAAGGAAGCCCTCAACCGGCGCTGAAAAAATCGCGCCCCTTGCGATCCTCGATGTCAACGATCCAGAGGTCGGGATCGAATTTCATTTCCCGCCTGATCCGGTCCTCGACCGAGAGATTGTCGATCCATTCGTCTTCGTGCATGCGCCGGAAGAGACGGTCGCCGTCGTCGTTGATCTCGCTTTGGGATGCAGGGCCGAACAGGGCCGACGTGCCATCGAGCCTGTCGACGCGTACGAAGATCGCGCCGGCTTCCGCCGCGCCGCGACGCCGCAGCGTGGCGTAGGCGCCTTCGACCTGCGCGCGTCTGATCAGCGCGGCGACGTAAATGTCGGCGCGCAGCCGCACGTCATTCGCCAGCGGCGCGGCGCGACAGTTCGCGCCTGACCGCAGCGGTCAGTTCGCCGCGCGCGGGCATGTTGGCGTCGCGCTCGAATTGCGCGATCGCCTTGCGGGTGGCGGCGTCGAACACGCCGTTGGGCGCGATGACGAATCCAAGACGTTGCAGATCGCGCTGCGCGGCGCGCACGTCAGCCGACGGCGCTTCGCGTGACTGGGCCGACGTCTCGCGCGGTTGTGCGGATTGCGCGGGCGCCGGCTTGTCGATCAGGCCGGCGATGGCGTCGTTGCGGCGGGGTTCTGCGCGGGCGGGCGCAGGGCGCGGCTTTTCGACAATCTTTGCTTCCGTCTGCGCAGGTTTCTGGGCGGCTACAGGCTTCTCGGCCTTTGGCGCCGGCGGTTCCGTGCGGGCGATTTCGCGGGCAATCGGATCGCGGCCGATTTCGCGCGCGATCAGATCGACCTTGGACGTGGACGCAGTCGCGCGCGGCGCCTCAGGCGGCGCGATTTTTGCGGCCGGCTGCGGCGGCGCCTCGACGACGCGAGCCGGCGGCAGCGGCGGCAACGTCTGCTGCACGGGCCGCGCGGCCTTTTCCTCCGGCTCTGCAAGCGTGATCTTGAACAGCGGCGCCGAGCGGCGCTGATCCTGAAGGAAGGCGGCGTTCACGACGATCGCAAGCGACAGCGCGCCCAGTCCGAAAATGCCGACGCGCGTCGCCGAAATGCGCGCGCGCTTCGGCTTGCGGCTCTGGTCTGCCGGAGCTTCGTCGTCGTAATCGAGATCGAAATCGAGTTCTTTTTTTGCCGCGGCCTTACGCAATTTTCTTCACCAGTTCAGTCTGTGTATTTTCGAAGGCCGGCGTACCGCCGCGCCGCGCGAATGTCTCGATACGGGCGAGGCGCGAACCGCCCTGCGCCGCCACGCAATGGGCCGGAAGGCGCACGGTCACCGTCGTGCCCTGGCCCACAACGCTCTCGACCGAAATCGATCCGCCATGCAAGCCGACGAGGCCGCGCACCAGCGAAAGGCCGAGGCCCGTGCCCTCGTAGGGGCGCGTCGTGGAATTGTGCGCCTGGAAGAAGGGATCGCCGATATGGCCGAGATCCTTCGCGGCGATGCCGATGCCGGTGTCGGTCACGCTCAGCACGAAGCTGTTGCCTTCGGGGCGCGCGGTCAGCGTCACCCGGCCGCCGGTCGGCGTGAACTTCACCACATTCGACATGAGGTTGATGACGATCTGCTTGCAGGCGCGCTTGTCGGCGACGAGTTCGTCCATGGCGCGGGGATAGTCGCGCACCAGGTCGATATTGGCCTGCGTCGCCTTCAGCCCGATCATGTCGCAGCACTGGTCGAGCAGCGGCGGCAGGGCGAAGGGCTCGGTGACGATGTCGAAGGAGCCGGCGTCGATCTTCGAGACGTCGAGAATGGAGTTCACGACTTCGAGCAGATGATGGCCCGAGGAATGGATGATCTGCGCATATTCCTTGCGGCGCGCGGCGTCGGTGGGAACCATGTCCTCGTTGGTGAGGATTTCCGCGAAGCCGATGATGGCGTTGAGCGGCGTGCGCAGCTCGTGGCTGACATTGGCGAGAAAGCGATCCTTCCAGATATTCGCCTGCTCGGCATTCTCGCGCGCATTGACGATGTCTTCTTCCGCCTGGCGCGCGCGGGTCACGTCGCGCACGATGGTGACGACTGCGGCGCGATCGTTGGGGTCGCTGGCGCGGCGCTCCTGCGGCAGGTTGTGCGTGCGCAGTTCGATCCAGGCGAAATTCGGCTCGGCGAAGGGCGCGTCCTGCTCGTTGGCCGCGCCGCGGCGCAGGCGCACCTGACAGGTGACGGTCGAATTGCCGGCCAGCGCATCGGCAATGGCGCTGAGGAAAGCGGGCCGGTCGGCGACATGCACGCGCTCGAACAGGCCGCGGCCCATCAGGTCGCGCGGCGAGAGGCCGAACATGGAAAGCGCTTCGTTGCTCGCATAGACGACGGAGCCGTCGCGGTCCTGACGCAGGACGAGATCGCCGATGGTCTGGGCGAGCGCCTCATGACGCAGGGTCTCGCGGCGTTCGCCGAACATGGCGACGGCGCCGACATAGGCCATCGACCAGCCGAGCGCGCAGGCATAGGCGATCATGGCGGCGAGCAGGCCCGCAAGCGCGAGTTCCGAGAGCGCGGGCTCCGCAGGCGCGACGCCGGCGAGCGCGACCGCCGCAACGCCGAGGCCGGCGAGAACAGCGGAGGCCAGCACGAGCTTGATGCTGGAGGAGCTGGCGGCTTCGAGCACCGCGAGCAGCGCGGCGACGAAGGCGAGCGCGGCATAGGACGGGCCGCCGAGAGAGAGCGCGGCCGCAAAGGCGAGCAGGCCGCCGACGGAAACGATCTGCGCGGTCTCCAGCGCGGCGCCGCGCGACAGGGCGAAAATGGCGGCGACCGGAGCGAGAAGCGCGGCGAAGGCGGCGCATTGCCAGACGGGCGGCGGCGCGACGGCCAGCAACCAGACCGGCGCGGCGATCATGAGGATGGCCGAGAGACCGAGGCGGACGGCCACGAAGGCCTTGAGCCTTGCACGTTCGACGGCGCCGGCGGGCGCCTGAGCAATCGCGAAATCCGCGACACGCTGCTCGATGACGGAAACTACGCTCACGCACACCCCCTAGAGCGCACCGCGGATTGGCGTCAGCCATTCGCCTTGAGCGCGCTCTAATTTTGAGCAGAGCAGCCTCGTCGGCTGATCTGGGGCAGGACTGGCGTCCTTTTCTCCCGCAGCCAATCTTGCAGAGCCGCCTTAAGTGAAACCTAAATTGCGCGGCCTGCAGGCGGGCGGCCCGCCATAAAACGGCCATCGAGGGCGTTCGGCAGGCGGAATCCGGGATTTATGGTTTTCAACCTCTTTCCAACGCCGCGCGATCGCGGCGTCAAAAGTAAACGCCGGCCTAACGCGCATCTTGCAATTCGACCGGCCGATTTGACGCAAATGCAGCGCGCCTCGTCTATCGTTGCGCGATCGAACCGGAACGCGTGCGTATGTTCTTTCTCGTCAAATCCGTCTGCTGGCTGGGGCTCGTCTTCTATTTCATGAGCTGGCCCGGCGGCGAACGCCCGGAACATCTGGCGCGCCAGGCGGCCGGCGAGATGGCGTCGCGCGTCCAGACGGCCGCTGTCGATACGGCGGTCTCGCATTGCAAGTCGGACCCTGCCGCGTGCCTCGCGCTGGCGAGCAACGCCACGCGCAGCTCCGCAAGCCCGGCGCGGCCGGCGCTTCGCGGCACAATGGCGGAATGACACGCGACAAAGGCGCACATGCCTCGTGATTTGCGACGCGGCGCCCAATATAGAGGGGCATGACCGCGCCAAATGCCCCTGCCCCACTCGCCGAGATCATCGAGAATTTCGAATTCCTCGACGATTGGGACGATCGCTACCGCTATCTCATCGAACTCGGGCGCACGCTCAGCCCCATGCCCGAGGCCGCGCATAACGAGACCAACCGCGTGCGCGGCTGCGCCAGCCAGGTGTGGCTGGAGACGCATGTCGACAATGATGACGCCGGCGCGCCGCATCTCACGTTTCTGGGCGACAGCGATGCGCATATCGTGCGCGGGCTGGTGGCGCTGACGCTGGCGATCTATTCCGGGCAGACGGCGCGCGCCATTCTCGACGCCGACGCCCATGCCGTGTTCGAGAAGCTGGGACTCGGGGCGCATCTGACGCCGCAGCGCTCGAACGGCCTGCGCTCGATGGTCGAGCGCATCAAGGCCGATGCCCGGGCCGCGCTGCAGGACGCCTGAGCGCTTTCAGATTTCCGGGCGATAGTCGCTGGCGCCCCAGCGACGCACCCGCGCGTTCGCGGGGCCTTGCGCCTGCGAGGCGAGGCCGTAGTGAACCGCCAGCCGCTCCAGCGCAATGCGCAGGACGACCTTGGCGGAGCGCGGCGGCCACGCGCGTTCCCGCTCGACCAGTTCCAGCCCCTTCTGCAAGCCGCAGACATCGAGCAGGAGGTTGTTGAGTTCGCCGCCAACCGCCTCGGCTGCGCGCGAAAGGCGCTGGCGCGCGGCGATGGCGAGGTCGGACACGTTGAGGTCCTGCGGTCCGCGCCGTCCCGAGCCGCCGACGCCCGACCAGTCTGATGTCACGCGCTGGCGGATTTGCGCGATCTCGACATCGCGGCGAAAGCGCTCGCCAGCCTCGAATTGCGCGGGCTGCAGGAAGGGCGCGCCGTCGCGGCCCCTGCGGCGGGCGAGCCAGCCGAGCGGGCTTTCGGCCTCGTCGACCGCGACCGGCCGCGCGCCGGGCTCAAGCGCGCGAAGAACGAAGGCGCCATGCTGCGCGCGATGCGGCGCGACTCCGTCCGGCGCCGCAAGACGACGCGCGAGACTCGCGCCTTCGGGCGTGATCTCGAGACGCGGCGGCACATGGGCGGACCAGAGCGCCAACGCGCGGGCGGCCAACTCCTCGCCGGCCGGCGCCGGGGCATTGGCGATGATGGCGGTGACGCCGTTGCGGGGCGCGGCGACAACGAGAAATCCATCGCGGAGATCGGCGCGGGCGGGCGCGGCGCCGTCCTCCGCGAGCGCCGCCAGCAGGCGCCGCGCGTCGCGGCTCAGCGCGCCGTCCGGACGTTGCGCGGCGGTCTGTTCCGCTGTCGCGGGCTTCCTTCCCGCAGCTTTGCTTCCCGCGGTTTTGGCCTGCGGTGTTTTCTTCCCCCATGTCGACATGAAATCCAATTCCTTGTGAACGCGACTGGCCGCATCGCGCAAACACGATGGATAGGATTTTTTTCATTGTCAATGAATTTTATCTGACCCTCGGGCAAAGAAAGGGCCCGGAGCGATGACGCTCCGGGCCTGATCTCGAAAACCTGCCTGCGCTTACTTGGCGCGGCGGCGGCGCTGCTGGCCAAGACCCATCTGCTTGGCGAGGTTCGATCGCGCCTTCGCATAATTGGGGGCCACCATCGGATAGTCGGGCGGCAGGCCCCACTTCTCGCGATAGGCGTCCGGCGACAGATTATACTGCGAGCGCAGGTGCCGCTTCAGCGACTTGAACTGCTTTCCGTCTTCCAGACAGATGATGTAGTCCGGCGTGATCGACTTCTTCAGCGGAACCGCAGGCTTCAGCGGCTCCAGTTCAACAGGCGCAGCCTGCTCGGTCACGCGCATCAAAGCGTTGTGAACGTCACGAATGACGTTCGGCAATTCCGCGAGGGGGACGGAATTGTTGCTGACGTAAGCCGACACAATGTCGGCAGCCAGCTCGATGTAGGGGGCTTGAGCTGTATTTTCTGCCATCTCAGTTTCTTTCCAGAAAATCCGCTTCTGCGGCGGATTAATCCACACGTGGGGCAAGTGGAGCGCATTTCAAAGGGCGCATCTCTGAAACCGAATCCGAATTGCAGGAGCGATTTCTACGCTGGAAAAGCGGCCCAAGCAAGTTGCGGGAGCGTTAATTCTAATCAATCCAAGATCAGGTATGTATCAGCTGATTTTATTTGCAATTGAGAAAGCCGACCGTGGCAATTGCGACAGCCAAGATGGAGACACGAAGACTTGAGCGCGCCGCCAACGCGTTGTCCCTTGCCGCCGGAGAAGCCAGCGCCTACCTAGCAAAAGCAAAGGAGGCGGCCATGAGCAGCGACACCACCCGCGACAAGATCAGGAAATCCGACGCCGAGTGGCGCAACCAGCTGACGCCCGAGCAATACAGGGTCACGCGCGAGCACGGCACCGAGCGCGCCTTCACCGGCCCGCACTGGGACGAAAAGGCGGACGGAACCTACACCTGCGTCTGCTGCGGCGAGCCGCTGTTTGCCGCCGACACCAAATTCGATTCGGGCACGGGCTGGCCGAGCTTCTACGCGCCTGTCGAAAATGGCGCGGTGGACGAGCACGAGGACCGCAGCTGGTTCATGCGCCGCACCGAAGTGCGCTGCGCACGCTGCGATGCGCATCTCGGCCATGTCTTTCCCGATGGCCCCAAGCCGACCGGCCTGCGTTATTGCATGAACGGCAATGCGATGAATTTCGAGCCGAAGAAATAGACGAGAACGGGACCTGATATGACCGAGAAACATGCGCCCGCGACGGCTCGCCCGCCGCGGGCCGAACAGCGTCCGCACGTCACCAAGATTCACGGGGTGGACCTCGTCGATGAATATGCCTGGCTGCGCGCCGACAATTGGCAGGAGGTCCTGGCTGATCCGACGAAGACGCCCGCCGACATTCGCGCCCATCTGGAGGCCGAGAACGCCTATTGCGACGCGCTGATGGCGCCGACCAAGGCGCTGCAGGCCGAACTGACTAAGGAATTGCGCGGGCGCATCAAGGAAGACGATGCCGGCGTGCCCTGGCCCGACGGCGGCTACCAATATTACACGCGCTTCCGCGAGGGCGGTCAGCATGAACTGATCTGCCGAAAGCCGCGCGACGGCGGCGTGGAAGAAATCCTGATCGACGGCGATCACGAGGCGAAGGGCAAGAGCTTCTTCGACATGCGCGCGGCCGACCATTCGCCCGACCACAAGCTGCTGGCGTGGAGCAGCGACGACAAGGGTTCCGAACTCTACACCATTCGCGTGCGCGATCTCGGCGTCGGCGTCGACCTCGCCGATCGCGTCACCCATTGCGACGGCACGATCGTGTGGGCGGCGGACGCGCGCTCCTTCCTCTACGTTCGCGTCGACGACAATCATCGTACGGCGCAAATCTTCCGCCATACGCTCGGCACGGAAGAGAAGGCCGACACGCTCGTGGTCGAGGATCTCGATCCCGCCTGGTTCGTCCATCTGCACCGCAGCCATTCGCGCCGATACGGCGTCGTCTCGATGAGCGGGCACGATGCGACGGAGGTCTGGCTGATCGACCTTGTCGATGCCGCCGCCGCCCCGAAGCTCGTGGCCGCGCGCGAAGCAAAGCATCGCTACGACGTCGAGCATAACGGCGACACGCTCTACATCCGCACCAATGCGGACGGGGCGGAAGACTTCAAGCTGATGACGGCGTCCGTCGCCGCGCCGTCACGCGAAAACTGGCGCGATCTCACGCCCTATGCGCAGGGCCGGATGATCGTCGCCGTCAGCGCCTTTGCGCGCCATCTCGTGCGGCTCGAGCGCGAGAACGGCCTGCCGCGCATCGTCGTGCGCGAGATCGCCGATGGCGCCGAGCACACGATCTCGTTTCCCGAGGAAGCCTATTCGTTACGGATGGAAGCGGGCCTCGAGTTCGACACCGACATCCTGCGCTTCGTCTATTCCTCGATGACGACGCCCGCCGAAACCTATGATTACGACATGGTTTCGCGCGAACGCACGCTCCGCAAGCGGCAGGAAATTCCGTCGGGCCACGATCCCGCGCGCTACGTCACGCGGCGCATCTACGCCACAGCGGCTGATGGCGCGCAGGTGCCGATCTCGATCCTGTCGCGCGCCGATCGCACAGGCCCCGCGCCCTGCCTGCTCTACGGCTACGGCGCCTATGGCCATCCGACGCCGGCCGCCTTCAGCGCCAACCGGCTGTCGCTGGTCGATCGCGGCTTCGTCTTCGCCATCGCGCATGTGCGCGGCGGAACGGACAACGGGTGGGCCTGGTACGAGAACGGCAAGCTCCAGCACAAGCCGAACACGTTCTCTGATTTCATCGCGTCGGCGCGCAAGCTGATCGAGGATGGGTTCACTGATCGGGGCCGGATCGTCGCGCAGGGCGGCAGCGCCGGCGGCATGTTGATGGGCGCCATATCCAACATGGCGCCGGAACTATTCGCAGGCGTAATCGCGGATGTGCCCTTCGTCGACGTCATCAACACAATGCTCGACAAGGACCTGCCGCTGACCCCGCCGGAATGGCTGGAATGGGGCAATCCGATCGAAGACGCGACTGCCTTCAGGACGATGCTGTCTTATTCGCCCTACGACAATGTCGGCGCGAAACATTACCCGCCGATCCTGGCGCTCGGCGGTCTCACCGATCCGCGCGTGACCTATTGGGAGCCCGCCAAATGGGTCGCGCGCCTGCGCGAGCGCATGGCGGGCGGCGGACCGATCCTGCTGCACACCAATATGGACGCAGGCCACGGCGGCGCATCGGGCCGGTTCGACCAGCTCGGGGAAGTGGCGATGGAACAGGCTTTCGCGCTCGCCGCCGTCGAGGGCGTGTTCAGGCGCGACGCCTGATCAGTTGCGCTTCTCGACGAAGCGCTTGAGTTCGGTGAGAGAGCCGAAGCGCATGATTCCCTCGGGCGTCTGCGCCTCGATCGAGCCGTCGGCGAACATCAGATAGTTGGTGTCGCCGGAAGAATAGCGACCGACCACCGCTGGCTCGGGCTTCGGCGCGGCGGGCGGCGGCGGCTCGGGCAGCGTAGCCTCGCCCTTCGGCAAAGCGTCGCGGCCGAGTTCACGATCGAACTCGCGCGCGGTGCGCTCCAGCCAATCGTCATAAACGGGCTCGTCCGCAGCTGCAGGCGGGGCGGGCGCGGGCTCGGGAATGCGCAATGGTTCGACGGGCTTCTCGTCATCGGATTTGGCGAGGTCCGGCTTGACCGCTTCCGGCTCCACCAGCGCGGGAGGCTCGACCTTCGGCGGCTCCAAGACCGGCGGCTCCAGCGGCGCGATGGTCGCGACAATTTCGGTGGCGACGGTCTCGACCTTTTCGATCGCCGTCGATGTTTCCTTTTCGTCGTCCAGCGGCGGCGGAATCTCGTCCGCAGGCGGCAGAATCGCTTCGGGCTCTTCGAAATGTTTCTCGTGCGATTCGCGCACGACGCGCTCCTCGCTCATGCGCAGCAATTCGCCGACGGTCGGTGGTGCTACGGGCGGCAGCGGCGGCGGCTCGATCACGCCCTCCGGCGCAAGTTCGGACTTGAACTCGTCTTCGAGCGGCGCGGCAGGCGGCGGCGCCTCATGGGCTAGTGCAGCGCCGGCGGCTGCGGTCGCCGCAATGGCGCCGGCGCCCGCGAGGACCGGCGCCGCGGGCATTTTCGGGCGGGCGGGCGCGAGCGAAGGCGCGGGTTGATCGACAGGTTCCGCAATCTGCGCCGGCGCTTCGCGACGCCCTGCCGGCGCGCCGGCCAGGCGCATGACGGTCCAGGCGAGCATGGCCACGATGAGGCCGCCCGACAGCATGACCGATCCGGCGATGAGCGAAGCCCAGCCGCGCTCGGCCTGCACGATGTCCCAACCGGTCCACATCCAGCGCGCGCCGAACAGCGCGAGCGCGAGCCCGAGGACAAGAGCAAGCCAGTCGATCGTCTTTTTCACGGTCCAGGCCTCCTTGTCATAGAATCGGTACAATAAATCCGCCGGAAAGGTCAGCAAAGTCTTACACAGCGGTACGCGGGTTGCCGCGAAGCCGCAATCTTCCTAATTATGAACGCGTCGGGCCGTTGCAACGGGCCCATCGCACGCCTTTCAGGAGTTCCTTCATGTCCTTCACCCTGCCGCCCCTGCCCTACGCCTACGATGCGCTCCAGCCCTACATGTCCAAGGAGACGCTGGAATACCATCACGACAAGCATCACAATGCCTATGTCACGACTGGAAACAACCTGCTGAAGGGCACTGAGTTCGAAGGAAAGTCGCTCGAAGACATCGTGAAGGGCTCCTACGGCAAGAACGCGCCGCTCTTCAACAATGCGGGCCAGCATTACAACCATCTCCACTTCTGGAACTGGATGAAGCCGAATGGCGGCGGCGCCATTCCGGGCGCGCTGGAGAAGGCGATCGTCGACGGTTGTGGCTCGATCGACAAGATGAAGGAAGATTTCATCGCCGCCGGCGTCGGCCAGTTCGGCTCGGGCTGGGCCTGGCTCGCCGTCAAGGACGGCAAGGTGCAGGTGATGAAGACCCCCAACGGCGAGAGCCCGCTGGTGCATGGCGCGACGCCGATCCTGGGCTGCGACGTGTGGGAGCACTCCTACTACATCGACTATCGCAACCGCCGCGCCGACTATGTGAAGGCCTTCGTCGACCATCTCGTGAACTGGGAATATGTCGACCAGCTGTTCCAGAAGACGCGCTGAGCGAACGCTTTCCCAAAAAAAAGAAAAGCCCGGGCGTCTGCCCAGCTTTTTTGTTGCGCCGCGCCTGTTTCAGGCGGCGGCGACCTTGCGCAGGAAGTCCTCGATCTTTTCGTTCAGCTCGCGCGACTGCAGCGCCATGTCGTCGGCGGCCTGATGCACCTGGGCGGCCGACTGGTCCGTCTCGCCGACTGTCATCTTCAGCTGCTTCATGTTCATGGCCGCGCTTTCGGCGCCGCGCGCGGCTTCGCTCACGCTGCGCGCGATTTCGTTGGTGGCCGCAGCCTGCTGCTCGACCGCAACGGCGATCGAGGCGGTGAAGCTCTCGGCATCCTTCATCGTCGCGGTGATCGCGCTGATGGATTCCACGGATGTCGATGTCGCCTGCTGGATGGCGGCGACGTGTTCGGCGATGCGCTCGGTGGCATGCGCCGTCTGTCCGGCCAGGGCTTTCACTTCCTGCGCGACGACCGCGAACCCGCGGCCGGCGCCGCCTGCACGGGCGGCCTCGATCGTGGCGTTGAGCGCGAGCAGATTGGTCTGCGCGGCGATGGCCTGGATGAGGCCGACGATTTCGCCGATGGCGTTGGCCTTTTCGGCCAGACCGCCGATGGCGCCGGCCGTGACCGTGGTCGTGCTGGAGGCGTCCTGCACATGCTGGCGGGCGCGGCCGATCTGTGTCTCGATCTCGGTGATCGACTGGAACAATTCTTCCGAGGCGCGCGCAACCGTCGCGACGTTGCGCGAGGCTTCGCTCGTGCCGGACGATGCCGCTTCGGCGCGGCCGTTGCTGTCGCGGGCGATGGTGGAGAGGCTGTCGGCGGCCACAGCCATCTGCTCGGCATGGCTCGACACATGCGACAGCAATCCGCTGACCGTGGCGCGGAACGAATCGATCATGCTTTCCAGCGAGAGACGGCGGGTGCGATCCTTCTCCAGCCGTGTGTCGGCGGCCTGTTGCAGGTTCTGGCGATCGATCAGGCCCTGCTTGAAGACTTCGATGGACCGGGCGAGATCGCCGATCTCGTCCTTTCGGCGGCGGTGGGGAACCTCGACCTCGAGATCGCCAGCGGCGAGTTCCGTCATCGCGCTGGACAATTGCGTCAGCGGCGCGACGACCTTGCCGACGAGATGATTCAGCACGATGCCGACAGCAGCGACGGTGATGAGCGCTTCGGCCAGCCAGAAGATGAGATCGCGGACGGCGCCCGCATCGGTCGGGCCGAAATTGACGGCTACCGAGAAGCGGCCGGCGGGCTGGGCCTCGGCGCCGCGCGTCAGCAATTGCACGAGCAGCGCGCCGCTCTCCAGCGGGATCGCGGTCTGTCGCATCGCGACGCCCGCTCCGGAGCGCAGCGTCATGTCGCGCAGGGATTCGTCCGGCGGCGCCGCAAGGCGGTCGCGGCGCAGGGACAGGAAGATCTTGCCGTCGGGACCGACAAGGGTCGCTGCGCCGATCGATTCATTGTTGACGAAACCGGCGAGCAGCCGTTCGGCGGCCTGCCTGTCGCCTGTTGCCACGGCCTCGGCCAGGCTGGGGGCGACGAGGCCGAGCTGCGATGCATTGCGGTCCAGCAGTTCGCGGCGGGCGCCTTGCCATGTGTACCAGTTGGCGATCAGCGCGCTGACGAGCGCCAGCGCGGCGACCAGCCCGGAGGCGACCAGGACGATTCGATTGCGAATCGAATCCGAACGTCCCGAATCCCGGGACAGTCGCGCCTTGCCGCGGTCGAGGAACGTGCTGAAATTCATGTGCGAACCTGGCCTGGATCGACGACCGGCGGACATGCCGGACGCAATTTTCTCTCCAGACCATGCCGGGCCGCAGTTAAGGCCGCGTTAACCACGCCTCGTGGCGCTCGAGTCTTGCGCCCTTTTCGGCCAGCAGATCGACAAAGGCAGGCGACAGGAAGAAGGCCAGTTCAGCCTCCCGCGCCGACGTGACCGGATCGAGCCGGCGCAGCGCATCGTCGACCCGGCCAGGGTGGCACATGACCAGATGGCGCGGGCCGGGCGCGACCAGATAGGCGGCGAATTGTGCGGAATTGTAACGGTCGGGCGCGAAATCGGAAAAGCCGGCAAAGCCCTGGTTGAGCGCGTGGCCAGCGCCGTGCGCGGCGCGGCGAAAGCCGGTAGCCAGCGCATTGACCTTGAGCGCTTTGCCGGAATTCGCCCGCCGGCGCGCGATGCGGGTGGGCGCGTCGGAACTGTCGCGCAGGGGCAGATGCGACAGGCGCCGCGCCGCAAGCGCTGAAAACAGCGCTGCGCGGACGCCCGGCAGGACATGAACATGCTGGTGCCCGTCGATATGGCTCGGCACGGCTCCCATCGCGTCGCAGAAAGCGTCGATCTGGCGGCCGATCTCGGCCTCGATTTCTTCGCGCGGCAGGCGACGGGAGACGGCAGCCGCCGCCAGGGCGCCAAGGCCCGGAAATTCGCCGCCGGGCGCAAGGCGCGGCATGGCGCCCAGCGGGGCGCCCACAGTCAGCGTGACGTGCAGGCCGAGATCGGCGGCTGGCCGGGCCGCCGCCCAGTCACGGGCCGCCCTGCCCCAGTCCGGTAGCGACGCCATGGCGGAGGCGGCCGAGATGCGGCCAGCGGACGCAACTTCCAGCAGGCCGCGGCTGACGGATTCCGTCATGCCGTAGTCGTCCGCGCAGAGAATGAACCCGAATTCCGCCATCGTCTCCAACCGTTGCCCGCCGTTCCGGCGTTTTTCATCCGCGGTTCAGCTGCCGCCATCTATCAGGCCCGAGACAAACCGCCTTCCCCTTTTTGCTCGCCCGCTCTAAGCCTAGTCGGAAAGCGCGAGCGCATTCCGCCGGAGACGCCCTTGGCCCCCGAGGCCCACAAGATACCCGAACTGACTGTCCTCGTTCCCGTTTTCAACGAGGCCGAAAACGTTCCCCTGCTGGTCGAGCGCCTGACGCCGGCGCTGGAGGCCTGCGTGTCTTCGCACGAAATCATCTTCGTCGACGATGGCTCGCAGGACGGCACGATGGACGCGGTACGTGCCGAACATGCGCTCGACGGGCGCGTCGACGCCATTTCCTTCAGCCGCAATTTCGGCAAGGAGGTGGCGATCGCCGCTGGCCTGGACCATGCGCGCGGGCGCGCTGTCGTGATCATGGACGCCGATCTCCAGCATCCGCCCGAAGCCATTGCCGATCTGGTCGAGAAATGGCGCGAAGGCTACGGCAATGTCTACGGCTTGCGCAGCGACCGCGACAGCGATTCGGCGATGCGGCGCGCGCTGACGCAGCGGTTCTACCGGCTGTTTGCACGGCTGGGCGAAACCCGGCTGCCGCCGGGCGCGGGCGACTTCCGCCTGCTCGACCGCAAGGCCGTGAACGCGCTGATGCGGATGCGCGAACGCGCGCGGTTCAACAAGGGCCTCTATTCCTGGATCGGCTTCAAGTCGATCGGCGTGCCCTACCAGGCCTCTGAACGCGCGCATGGCGAATCGAAATTCACCTACCGCAAGCTCACCCGCTTCGCGCTGGACGGGCTGATGTCGTTTTCGACCGTGCCGCTGATGGTGTGGACCTTCATCGGCATGACGGTGTCGTTCCTTTCGTTCTTCGCGGCCTTCTACATCGTGATCTCGACGCTGATTCACGGCACGGACGTGCCGGGCTACGCCTCGCTTATCGTGTCGATCAGCTTCTTGTCGGGCATCCAGCTCATGTCGCTCGGCATTCTCGGCGAATATGTCGGGCGCATCTTCGCCGAGGTGAAGGGGCGACCGCTCTACATCGTTGGGGAACATCTGTCGGTGGACGAACGCGACCGGATCGCGCGCGAGAGCCTCACCCAGCGCGCGGCCGAATGATCCGCAACCTGCTCTCGGTCGGCGGGTTCACGCTGCTGTCGCGCATCACGGGTTTCGTGCGCGATATCGTCCTGGCGGCGACACTGGGCGCAGGCATGATGAACGACGCTTTCGTCGTCGCCTTTCGCCTGCCCAACCATTTCCGCGCCATCTTCGGCGAAGGCGCGTTCAACGCGGCCTTCGTGCCCTCTTATGCGCGCGTGCTGGAAACGCAGGGCGCGGAAAAGGCGCGGACCTTTTCCAGCCGCATCTTCACGCTATTGCTCGCCTCGCAGATCGTGCTGCTGGTCCTCGCGCTCGCCTTCACGCCGTTCTTCGTGGATCTGCTGGCGCCGGGCTTCCGCAGCGATCCCCAGAAATTCGATCTCGCCGTCGCGCTGACGCGCGTGACCTTCCCTTATCTGATGTTCGTGACGCTGGTGACGCTGCATTCGGGCGTGCTGAACGCCAATGGCAAGTTCGCGGCGGCGGCTTTCGCGCCCGTGCTGCTGAACCTGACAATGATCGTGGCCCTGTCGCTGTCGTTCCTGTTTCCCAATGCGGGCTTTGCAGCCGCGACCGGCGTTGCTCTCGCCGGACTGGCCGAACTGCTGCTGCTGGAGATCGCGACACGGCGCGCCGGCATCGGTTCGGGCCTCACGCGCCCGCGTTTCGATGGCGGCGCGAAACAATTTTTCAAAGCGCTGGGGCCTGCCGTGATCGGTTCGGCCGGCGTGCAGATCGCGCTCTTCGCCGACACGATCATCGCTTCGCTGCTGCCCACTGGCGGGCCTTCCTCGATCTATTACGCCGACCGCATCTATCAATTGCCGATCGGCGTGATCGGTATCGCAGCGGGCACGGTGCTGCTGCCCGAAATGAGCCGCGCCTTTTCCGCCGGCGCGCCGGACGAGGCGATCCGCGCGCAGAACCGCACGATGGCGCTCACCATCGCACTCGCCATGCCCTTCTTCGTCGCATTCCTGACGATCCCGGAACTGATCATGCGCGCGATTTTCGTGCGCGGGCGTTTCACGGACGCAGATGCGCTGGCCTCGGCCCATGTGCTGGGCGCCTATGCGATCGGCTTGTTGGCCATCGTGCTGATCTCCTCGGCGCGCGCGAGTTTCCAGGCGCGCGGCGACACGACCATTCCGATGATCGCGTCGCTGACTGCGGTCGCGCTCAATGTCGCGCTGAAGATCTTTCTCTACCAGCCGCTCGGGGCGCCGGGCCTCGCGCTCGCCACCGCGCTCGGCGCCTGGATCAATTTCGGCATTCTCGTTTTTCTCGCGCTGCGTGCGGGCGCGATGCGGCCAAACGCCGTCCTGACGAAAGTCGCCGCCGCAAGCCTGGTCGGCGCGCTGGCGCTGGCGGCGATCGCCGTCTTCGGCGAACCCTTCGCACGCCATCTCACGGCGGGGCTCGCTGGCGCAACGACCATCGCCGAACTCGCGCTGCTCGGGCTCGTGGGCATGATCGCCTATGTGCTCGTCTTCTTCATCGCGGCGAAGCTCATGAAGCTCGACCTGCGGGCGCTGAAGGGCGCGCGGCGGCGCGCAAAGCCTGCGTCCGTCCCGGAGACAAAGCCATGAGCGAATACGGTCTCTACGTTTTTGACGCCTACGGCACGTTGTTCGATGTGCATTCGGCGGTCGGGCGCCATCGCGCGCTCGTGGGCGCGGAGGCCGACTGCCTCTCCGACATCTGGCGTACGAAGCAACTCGAATACACCTGGACGCGCTCGTTGATGGGCGCCTATCGCGACTTCGCCGCGCTGACGGAGGAAGCGCTCGATTTCGCAGCCGCGCGCTGCGGCGGCATTTCGGCGGAAGCGCGTAAAAAACTACTGTCGGCCTACGAGACGCTCGACGCCTTTCCCGACGTCGCGCCGACCTTGAAGGCCCTGAAGGCGCGCGGCGCGAAGCTGGTCATCCTGTCGAACGGCACGCCGGCCATGCTGGACAGCGCTGTGCGCTCGGCCGGTCTTGCCGACTTGCTGGATACGTCAATCTCGGTGGCCGAGGTCGGCGTGTTCAAGACGGATTTCCGCGTCTACGAACGCGTCGGCGCGCGCTATGGCGTTGCGCCCGGCGCAGTCTCGTTTCAATCGTCGAACAGATGGGACATTGCCGGCGCCGTGAAATTCGGCTTTCGCAGCGTCTGGATCAATCGCGGCAAGGCGCCGGACGAATATCGGGATATGCGCCCGGCGGCCACGCTGGACGGGCTCGCCGGGCTGCTGACGCTGTAGGACCGCCAGCGCGAAAGCTGGCGATCCGTATTCCGTATCAGGCCCCGCCGACCATCTGCGACAGGCCGGGAATACCCTTGGCGATTTCCTTGATCCTGTCCGGGCCGATCTGTTCGCCGCCGTACTGGAAGATCTGCTGGCCGACGCCCTTGATCTGATCCATGTCCATGCCGGTGTCCTTGAGCTGGCCCGCGAGCGCCATCAGGCCGGCAGCGCTGCCGGCCGAGCCGCCGAGACCGCCGAGCAAGCCGCCGATCGCGCCCATCAGGCCGCCGCCGCCACCGCCGCCTTCGGCATGCTCCTCGACAGCTTCCTCGCCGCCGGGAATCGAATTGAGCAAATCGCCGACCGGACCTTCGGGCGCGTGCTTCTTCAGGAAGCCGAGAATCATGCCGATAGCCTGGCGGGCGGTGCCTTCGTCGATGCCGGTGGCCGCAACGATGCGCTGAATAAGTTCTTCCATGACAACCTCTTGCGAATGAAACCCGAAATATGCGCTCGCCGGTAGGCCGGCGGCCGGAAAGGCGGTCGATTAGTCGCCGCGCTCACGCCAAATTGCAAGGCTGAAAAGCGGGCGCGCACGCCTTTGCGAACCGTGGCGCGAAAGGGCCGATTGCCGTATAAGCCGGGCACAAGCATGTATTCGCGCGCGCCTCGCGCGCCAGCAGGATGGAGCAGTCCGTGGCCGACGATCCCAATCAGGTTGAGGGCAAGATTCTCGTCGGCAAGAGCGGGGCCACATTCCGCTATCTCAACCTGCCGCTCGGCAATCGCCACGGCCTCGTGACGGGCGCGACGGGCACGGGCAAGACCGTCACGCTGCAAAAGCTCGCGGAAGGTTTCTGCAACGCCGGCACATCCGTGTTTGCCGCCGACGTGAAGGGCGACCTATCCGGTATTTCGCAGCCGGGCGATTCCAAGCCGCCCTTCGTCAAGCGCGCACAGGAGCTGGGCTTGACCTATACGCCGGACAATTTCCCGGTCGTGTTCTGGGACGTGTTCGGCGAACAGGGCCATCCGATCCGCGCGACCATCGCGGAGATGGGTCCGTTGCTCACCGCGCGGCTGCTCGAACTGAACGACACGCAGGAAGGCGTGCTCAACATCGTCTTCCGCGTCGCGGACGATCAGGGCCTCGCGCTGCTCGACCTCAAGGACCTGCGCGCGACGCTGCAATTCGTCGCCGATCATGCGTCCGAACTCACCACCAAATACGGCAATGTCGCAACCGCCACGATCGGCGCGATCCAGCGGCAGTTGCTGGTGCTGGAAAACCAGGGCGCCGAGAAATTCTTCGGCGAGCCGGCGCTCGATATTTCCGATTTCCTGCGCACCGATCGCGACGGGCGCGGCGTGATCAACATTCTGGCCGCCGACAAGCTGATGCGCTCGCCGAAGCTCTACGCAACCTTCCTGTTGTGGATGCTGTCGGAACTGTTCGAGCATCTGCCGGAAGTCGGCGATCCGGAAAAGCCGAAGCTCGTCTTTTTCTTCGACGAGGCGCATCTCCTCTTCGACAATGCGCCGAAGCCGTTGATGACGGCGATCGAACAGGTCGTGCGCCTGATCCGCTCGAAGGGCGTGGGCGTCTATTTCGTCACGCAGAATCCGCTCGACGTGCCGCAGACCGTGCTCGGCCAGCTCGGCAATCGCGTGCAACACGCGCTGCGCGCCTTCACGCCGCGCGACCAGAAGGCCGTGAAGGCCGCGGCTGAAACCTTCCGCCAGAATCCGGCTTTCGATACGGCGCAGACGATCATGCAGCTCGGCGTGGGCGAGGCGCTGGTGTCGATGCTCGACCCCAAGGGCTCGCCCGACATGGTCGACCGCGCGCTGATCGCGCCGCCGTCGGGCCGTATCGGCCCTGTCACGCAGGCCGAACGCGACGCCACGATCAAGGCGAGCGCGCTCACCGGCAAATACGAGACGGCGATCGACCGCGAATCCGCATTCGAAATCCTGCAGAAGCGCGCGGCGGGCCATGCGGACGCGGGCGCGCCCGACGGCGACCAGCCGGCGGAGGCCTCAAGCGGCGGCATTCTCGGCCAGCTCGGCGGCATGCTGGGCAGCGTGCTCGGCGGAGATTCCGGCGGCGGAACGGGCAAGGGCAAGCGCCCGCGCATGTCCACCGGCGAGATGATCGTGCGCTCGGCCGCGCAATCGGCGGCGCGTTCTGTCGGCACGCAGCTCACGCGCGCCATCCTGCGCGGTGTGCTCGGGGGTCTCACGCGCAAATAGCGGAGGCGCGAAATGGAGATGAACTGGCTCGCCATTCTGGCGGCGGCAGGCGCCGCCTGGCTATTCGGCGCGATCTGGTACGGCGCGCTCGGGCGCCCTTGGGCGATCGGCCTCGGCCTGATGGCGGCCGATGCGCCGCCGGCGCGCGGCACGCCGCCCATCTTCGCGCTCGTCTTCTCCTTCGTCGCCGAATTCGTGATGGCGATCATGCTCAGCGGCCTGCTGATGCATTTGGGCGGGCCGCAGTTCGGGCTCCTGCCCGCGCTGATCGGCGCATTCTTCGTGTGGATCGGCTTCGTCGCGCCGGCGGTGGCGACAAATTACGCCTATCAGCATCGCCCGTGGCCGGTTTACGCGGTCGACCTCGGGCACTGGCTCGGCGTGCTGCTCGTGCAGGCGGCCGTGCTCGCGCTGATGAACTGATATTGCCTTTGGCATTTTGACGCCCCGGTCAGGCGCGCTAGATTCGCCGCCACTGGAGTCGCGCATGGCAACGATCGAAGACGTTCTGGAAAAACTCGACGCCGACAGGCAGGGCGCGCTCGATCGCCTGTTCGCGCTGATGCGGATCAAGTCGATCTCGACCGATCCCGCCTTCGCGGGCGAATGCGCCAAGGCCGCCGAATGGCTGGCGCAGGATCTTGCCAGCATCGGCTTTACGGCGAGCGTGCGCCCGACAGCCGGGCATCCGATGGTCGTTGCGCATATGAAGGCCACGCAGCGCGACGTGCCGCATGTGCTGTTCTACGGCCATTACGACGTGCAGCCGGTCGATCCGCTCAACCTCTGGGAAAGCGACCCATTCGGGCCGAAGATCGTTGACGCCGCGACCGGCCCGCAAATCTTCGGGCGCGGCGCCGCCGACGACAAGGGCCAGCTGATGACCTTCGTCGAGGCCTGCCGCGCCTATATTGCGGCGGGCGGCCTGCCCTGCGACGTGACGATCATGCTGGAGGGCGAGGAGGAAACCGGGTCGCCCTCGCTGCCGGCGTTTCTCGCCGAAAACAAGAAGGAGCTGTCGGCCGATCTCGCGATGGTCTGCGACACCGGGATGTGGGACCGCACGACCCCGGCCATCACCACCATGTTACGCGGACTGGTGCTGGAGGAAGTGACGATCAAGGCCGCCGACCGCGACCTGCATTCGGGACTCTACGGCGGCGCGGCGATCAATCCGATCCATGTGCTGTCGAAGATCGTCGCCGACCTGCACGATGCGCAGGGGCGCGTCACGATCCCGAATTTCTACGACGGCGTGGAAGACCTGCCGGACGACATCGCCAAGCAATGGCGCGCGCTCGATTTCGACGAACATGCGTTTCTGGGCGAAGTCGGCCTCAAGATTCCGGCCGGCGAAAAGGATCGTAGCGTTCTCGAGCAGATATGGGCGCGCCCGACGGCGGACGTGAGCGGCGTGTGGGGCGGCTATACGTCCAAGGGCTCCAAGACCGTGCTGCCCGCGCAGGCCAGCGCGAAATTCTCCTTCCGTCTCGTCGGCAAGCAGAATCCTGCGGCCATCGCCGAAGCCTTCCGCTCCTTCGTGCGCGCACGCTTGCCGGAGGATTGCGAAGCGGAATTCCATTCGCATGGCGCGAGCCCCGCGCTGCAACTGCCGTTCGGCTCTGAGGCGCTGTCGCGCGCGAGACGCGCGCTGTCGCAGGAATGGGGCAAGGAGGCGGCCATGGTGGGCTCGGGCGGCTCGATCCCGATCGTCGGCTCGTTCAAGCGCGACCTGAAGATGGATTCGCTGATGGTCGGGTTTGGATTGGACGACGATCGCGTGCATTCGCCCAACGAGAAATATGAGCTGAGTTCGTTCCAGAAGGGCGCGCGGAGTTGGGCGCGGATTCTGGCTGCGATTTCGGCATGAGGCCCTGTTCCCTCTCCCCGTGCAACGGGGAGAGGGTTAGGGTGAGGGGCTGCTGCGATCATTAAAAGGCTTCGTCATTGAGCCGCTCTTTCTTCGCCCATTCCTCTCCACGCCCGGGGCCCCTCACCCCAACCCTCTCCCCGCAGGTACGAAGTCGGCTGTTGCCGACTTCGACCAGATACGGGGAGAGGGGGCAGACCCGGAACGCGGTATGACCCTCGTCCAGGGCCTCGCCGCCCTCGCCATCATCCTCCTCATCGCCTACGCGCTCAGCGAAGACCGCCGCGCCATTCCTATCCGCGTGGTCGTCGGCGGCGTGACGCTGCAGATCGCGCTGGCGCTTCTCTTCATCAAGTTTCCGCCCGCCGTCGCCGCCATTCTCAAACTCACGCATGGCGTAGAGGCGCTGCAGCGCGCGACCGATGCGGGCACGGCGCTGGTCTTCGGCTATCTCGGCGGCGCGCCGCTGCCCTATGCGGAGACGAAGCCCGGCGCGTCCTTCATTCTCGCCTTCCGCGCCTTCCCGATGGTACTGACGATTTCCGCGCTGGCGACGCTGATGTTCTATCTCGGCCTGATGCAGAAGATTGTGGCGGCCTTCGCCTTCGTGCTGCGCCGCGCGCTTGGCGTCGGCGGGCCACTCGGCGTTGGCGCGGCCACGCACATCTTCGTCGGCATGGTGGAAGCGCCGCTGATCGTGCGGCCCTATCTGACGACCATGTCGCGCGGCGAACTCTTTGCGCTGATGAGCTGCGGCATGGCGGGCATTGCCGGCACCGTCATGGCGATCTACGGCGCGATCCTGAATGCCGCCGTGCCAGACGCGCTGCCCAGCATCATCACGGCCTCGATCATTTCCACGCCCGCCGCGCTCGCCCTGTCCGCGCTGATGATGCCGTTTGCGCCGGACGATCGCTCGACCGCCATCAAGATCGCCGATCCGCCGGCGAACGCGTTCGAGGCCATCGTGCGCGGCACGATGGATGGCGTGAAGATTTTGGCAGGCATCATTGCGCTGCTGATCGTGGTCGTCGCGCTCGTGCATCTCATCGACGCCGCGCTGTCGCTGCTGCCGGATGTCGGCGGCAAGCCCGTCTCGATCCGCGCGGGTTTCGCGCTTCTGTTCCGGCCGCTGGTCTGGTTGATCGGCGTGCCCTGGCCGGAAACGGAGACGGCCGCGTATCTGATGGCGACCAAGACCGCGCTCAACGAATTCGTCGCCTATCTCGACCTCGCCGCGCTGCCCGAGGGCGCGCTCTCGCCGCGCTCAAAGCTCATCATGACTTATGCGATGTGCGGCTTCGCCAATTTCGGCTCGCTCGGCATCATGATCGGCGGCATGACGACAATGGCGCCGGAGCGGCGCCACGACATCGTGACGCTCGCGCCGTGGTCGCTGGTGACGGGGACGTTGGCGACGCTGATGAGCGGGGCTGTGGTGGGGATGGTGGGGTGATTGCCTACTGCGAATTCATAGGCGCACGACTTTATTCCAATCAATATTGTATTGAGCCGCTTGAAGCTCCCTTGCCAGAGTGGTTTTCCAACCGCCGTTTGAATCAAATGGCTCATCAATAACCCCCCTCCAGTCAGAAGGTATCTCGACTTCCCCAACCTTCAACGTGCAAACGCGTTTGCGGGTCAGTTTGCCAATGAAGTAGCCAAGTTCCAAAAGAACGTTTTGACGTGCGCGAGGTTGCAGCGTCCCCCCCTTCACTCTCCCTTCGTCGTCTGGTGTGAGAAGTACCACTGCAAATCCAACGTCGCTGTGTGCTTCAACTTTTTCGATAACAGTCATGCCTTGGTTGGCCTGCTCATGCAGAATAATTGGGACGAAACCGATTTTTTCTAGGAAGCGAGCGACAGCCTCTCGAGCACCTTCATTGTGGCCATGCACGACGAATATTTTGTTAGACGAAACTTGAGGTCGAGTAGTTAAGTGCCGCGCGGCAGGCGACGATGGCTCTTCATCTGCAATTTCGTCTTCGAGCGTGCGAATTGCCTGTTGCAAGAGTCCGACGGACTGCTGTTTGCCTTCAGCAAAGTATCGACGCGCCTCTTGCGCATCCCTTGCGTCATAATCAATTTGGAAACCCCTTCCAAATGCATCTCCCGTGCGCATAGTGTGCGGGCCATGATCGAGGCTGGCGGCATCGCTATATCGATTGTATGCGGGCGTACCATCACCAAACGCGGCGGAAAGCGCCTCATCAATTGCCGCTTCGATCCTCATTACTTCTGGCTCGCGATATCGCTTTTGCACTTTTTGCGGGTCGAAAGCCTCAAGCTCTTGAATGCACCTCTGTAGTCGTTCGATACGACGGCGCTTCTGCTCGACGCTAAGAACTGGCGGCTGAGGTTGAGGAGCAGTGGGTCGGCGAGCCATCTAAATCGCTTTCCTGAAATTTATGCCGTTAGACTATCACAGGTACGCTTTCCAAGTAGGCTTTTGGTCGCCGTCGGATGTCTGGAGCGATCAATCCGCCAACCCCACCACCACCGACACCATATGATCCAGCGCGATCCGCGCCTTCTCATCCAGCTTCCCCACAACCTTCCCGCATTTCGCGCGCGGCACGGCGACGATCTTGTCGACCATGATCTGCGTTTTCGCGCGCAAACCGTTCGTCTCATCCGGCTCCAGCGTCAGCCGATAGATCGGCGCATCGACGAGCGCGCTCGTCATCAGCGCGACGAGAACGCTGTCCGTCGCCTTCAACCAGTCCGATTGAATGACGACTGCCGGGCGCGGCTTGCCGTAGTCGCCGGCGACTGCGACCGTGACGATGTCGCCGCGTTTCACTCGGCCTCGCGCGGCCAGTCGGCGGCGGCTGCGATGAAGTCGAGCGCTTCCTGCTCCTCCGCGCGCCCGCGCAGGAGCCTGGCCTGCCGCTCTGCCTCCTTCGCGAATTCCGGCCGGCGCGGGTCCGGCACCCAGACGCGCAGCAGGCGCATGCCCTTGCCTTCCTGTGCGCGGCGATAGCGCTGGAATTTGCTGAGGGGGTCTGCTGGCTTCCGTTTTGCGCGCGGCATTCGCGTCTCTCCGCTGCCCTGACTTCATGTCGAGTAGCCGTCACAGCAGGCGTCTCGAAGCATGGCTAAGTCCCGAGACCCGGCCACCCTTCGAGACGCGCCTTACGGCGCTCCTCAGGGTGAGGCTACAGGTAGCGCGCTACCATAGCAGATCGGGTAGCGCGCTACCAGCGTCCCGCGCCCCCTTCCCTCCCTCCTTCGCATATGCAAAAACGCCCTCGCTCGACGCTTGAGAAATCGCCGCCATGACCACTTCCGACATGCCCTACGCCGCTGCTTTTCCGCCCGTGGAGGAGGCCCGCTGGCGGGAGTTGGCGACGGCGGCGCTGAAGGGCGCGCCGTTCGAGCGGCTTGTGGCCAAGACCTATGACGGCGGCGCCATCCAGCCGCTCTATGCGCCGGCCGCCGCCGCCCCGCAGCCGGGCCGCGCGCAGGCAGGCCCGTGGGCGATCCTCGCGCGCGTCGACGCCACAGACCCCAAGGCGGCCAATGGCCTCGCGCTCACCGACCTCGAGAATGGCGCAGGCGGGTTGCAGTTGGCCTTTGCGGGCGCGGCGGGGGCCTATGGCTTCGGCCTGCCGGCGACCGAAGCCGCCATCGCGGGCGCGCTCGAGGGCGTGTTTCTGGACGCCGGCGCGCCGATCGAGGTCGATGCGCCGGGCCACGGCCGCGATGTCGCCGAGGCGCTGGCCGCCTATGTCGCGAAGCAGAAGGTCGATCCGAAGGCGACGCTGATCTCCTTCGGTCTCGATCCGCTCGGCGCCATTCTTCGCGGGACAGTCTCGCAACCCTTCAGCGAAATCGCGCCGCATATGGTCGCGGCGGTCAAGGCGCTGTCATCGGCCGGTTTCGCCGGCCCGTTCTGCGTCGCCGATGCGCGCATCATCCATGCCGCCGGCGGCACCGAGGCGCAGGAACTGGCCTATGCCATCTCGTCTGCGCTCGCCTATCTCCGCGCGCTGGAAGGCGCCGGTCTGCCGCTCGATGCGGCGGCCAGGGCGATCTCATTCCGCCTCGCGGTGGATGCCGACGAATTCCTGGGCGTCGCCAAGCTGCGCGCGCTGCGCCGCCTGTGGGCGCGGGTGGAAGAGGCCTGCGGCCTTAGCGTTTCCGCCGCGCATGTCCACGCCGAAACGGCCTGGCGCATGATGACGCGCCGCGACCCCTACGTGAATATGCTGCGCGCCACAGTCGCGGTCTTTTCGGCGGCGGTCGGCGGCGCAGATCGCATTTCGGTCCTGCCGTTCACGCAGGCGGTCGGCCTGCCGGACGAATTCGCGCGCCGCGTCGCGCGCAACACGCAGCTGGTGCTGCTGGAAGAATCCAACCTCGACAAGGTGGCCGATCCGACTGCCGGCGCCGGCGGTTTTGAGGTCCTGACAGCCGACCTTTGCGAGAAGGCCTGGGCGCTGGTGCAGGCGAGTGAAAAGGCTGGTGGCGTCGCGCAGCAGATCGCGTCGAGCGCGCTGAAGGCCGATGTCGAAAAGGCCGCCGCCGAACGCGCGAAGAATGTCGCGCGCCGCAAGGATGCTCTCACAGGCGCCAGCGAATTTCCCAACATCGCCGAAAAGCCCGTCACCGTTCTGGCGCCGATACCTGCCGCGCATGCGCCAGCGGGCGCGCTGGTCGCGCATCGCCTGTCCGAACCCTACGAGGCGCTGCGCGACAAATCGGATGCGCTGGCCGCCAAGGGCAAGCGCCCGAGTGTATTTCTGGCCAATATCGGACCCATCGCGGCCTTCACCGCGCGCGCGACATTCGCAAAGAATTTCTTCGAGGCCGGCGGCATCGAGGCGCCGGGCAACGATGGTTTCGCTTCGGCTGAAGCTGCTGCCGAGGCCTATGCGGCGTCCGGCGCGCCGATCGCCTGCATCTGCTCGTCTGATGCGCTCTACGCCGAGCACGCTGAGGCGGTCGCGCGCGCGCTGAAGGCCAAGGGCGCCAAGCTCGTGATCCTCGCGGGCCGCGCCGGCGACAAGGAAGCCGCTTATTCCGCCGCTGGCGTCGGCGATTACATTTTCGCGGGCGCGGATGTGCTCGGCGCGCTCAATCGCGCCTGGACGGCTATCGCCTGATGCGCGCATTCATCGTCTGCATGGCCGTGGCGCTCGCAGCGCCAGCCTCCGCTTTTCCGCGCACGTTCGACGGCGACTGGCAGGTGGAGGCCCGCACCACCGTCGGCCAATGCGCGCCGGACGTTTCCGGCACGGTACGGATCGAAGGCGGACGCGTGGTCGCCTCCAGCGCCGATGGCGTGCAGGTCTGGGGCTATCTCGAAGACAATGGCGATATTTCCACGCGCTTCACGGCTGGCCAGAAAATGGCGCGCGCCAACGGCAAGCTGAAGGGCGCGTCGGGCGCGGGCGCATGGTCTTCCAACACCGATTATTGCGGCGGGACGTGGAAGGCGCAGAAGGCCAGTTAGCAGAGCGCCTGGTCAACACGCCTTATTTACGATGCACTTGTTGTAAAGTTGAAAGTCGCACCACTGCAGGACGTTGACGCTGCAATACTGGTTTGGCCAGCCTTGGCAGATATTGGTGACGGCCGCGTAGAACGGCGAGCCGTGGTAGCACTGACTCATCTGGCTCTGACATTTTTTATCCTGCACACAGGCTGTGTGCATGGCGTCCGTGTAGCCGGGAAAGTCGTGCGGATCAGCACGGGCGGCATCTCCAATGGCCGCAGCCGACATCGTTGTGGCAATGAGAGCGGCAGCGAAGAGTGCTTTCTGCATCTGCTTACCTCCATCGCGGGCGACCGGCCAGCGCCTTCAGGACCTTGACCCTAGCAGACTTGTGAACGGCGGCCAGCGTTTTGAGTCAGCCCTGCGCCAGCCGCTTCGCGTGCCGGGCGCGCGAGGCGAGCACCGGCGCCTCGTCCAGCGGCAGCGGCCGGCGCACCAGCGCGACCAGCGCGTAACTCACGATCTGCAACAGGAACCACGAGCCGAGCTTCGGCATGCCGACCATGGTCCAGCCCGCCTTCTGAGACGGGTAGAGCCAGACTTGCGTGAATGTGCCGATGTTTTCGGCGAGCCAGATGAAGATTGCGGCGAGCAGCGCCGCCACGAGCATCGGCATCGAGCGCCAGGAATGGTGCACGCGGTAGTAGATCCAGCTGCGCCCGAACACGAGCGCGCAGGCGGCAAACAGCGCGTATCGCATGTCGGGCAGATAGTGATGCGCGAAGAAATTCGCGTAGATCGCCCCCGCCAGAACCATCACCTGCCAGAGCGGCGGATGGCGCAGGAAGCGGAAGTCGAACAGGCTCCACGCGCGCATCATGTAGGAGCCGATCGCCGCATACATGAAGCCGGTGAACAGCGGTACGCCGCCGATGCGGAAGATCGCCGTGTCCGGATAGATCCACGAGCCCTGCGCCGTCTTGAAGACTTCCATGATCGTGCCGACGACATGGAAGATGAAGATGACCTTCGCTTCCTCGACGCTCTCGAAACGCGTCCAGATCAGCACGACCTGAAGGGCGAGCGCGGCGAGAAAGAGAAAGTCGTAACGCGCGAGCGCGACGCCCTTCGGATAGAGCCAATGCGTGGCAAGCATCAACGCCACCATCAGGCCGCCGAAAACGCAGGCGACCGCCTGCTTGAAGCCGAAGCGCAGAAATTCGTATGCGAAGAGCCGTGTGCGCGAACCGCTGCGCGCCCACACCGCAAGCCGCGCGTCGACGCCGACAAAGCGGCGCAGCGGCGGGAATGTCTCGGCAGCGCTGCGCAGCGCGTCGGGCTTTTCCTCATCGGCCATCCGCGAACCTCCGACTTCACGCCTAGCTTCGCCGCTGAGGCCCCGCCGTGTCGATCTGCACAGTGCGATCCGCCGTTGCGCGGCACGATGCCGGCGTTGCGAGGACGCGCGGCCTGTTGCATATGAGGTCTTCGCGCGCAATGCGACGTAAATGCGTTTCCTGCCGCCCTAGCGGCCGAACGAGACTATTCATCAAGGACTTGCCGGCCTGTGGCCGCCGAAGGAGCTGACATGATCCGATTCGGGTTGACGATCAGGGGCGCGGCGCTCGCGCTTGGCGCGACGCTCGGGGCGGGACTTGCCGCCAGCGGCGCGCAGGCCGCCCAATGCGGCAACACAGCCGCGGGCTTCGACAATTGGAAGCAGCAATTCGCGCAGGAAGCACGCGGGCGCGTCGGGCCGGGCGCGATCGCCGCCGTCATGGGCGCCAATTATGCGCGCGCGACGATCAGCGCGGACCGCGGGCAGCACGGCTTCAAGCTGACGCTCGACCAGTTCATGGCCAAGCGCGGCGGCGCGGCGATCGTTTCGCGCGGCAAGGCGCTGAAGAAGTCCAACGCGGCGCTGTTTGCGCAGATCGAGCAGCGCTACGGCGTGCCGGCGGGCCCGCTGCTCGCCATCTGGGGCATGGAGACGGGCTTTGGCGCGGTGCGCGGCAAGCAGCATCTCGTCTCGGCTGTCGCCACGCTTGCCTACGATTGCCGGCGCACCGCCTATTTCACCGACCAGCTCTATGCCGCGTTGAAACTGATCGACCAGGGCACATTCAACGCCAACACGATCGCCTCGATGCACGGCGAAGTCGGCCAGACGCAGTTCATGCCGAAGACCGTGCTGAACTACGCCGTCGGCAGCCTGGAGACGCCGTCGGGCGCCCTGCTCTCGACCGCCAACTTCCTCAAGGGGCACGGCTGGCAGCGCAGCGCCGGCTACCAGCCGGGCGAGGCCAATTTTGCGGCGATCCAGGAATGGAACGCAGCCTCTGTGTATCAACGCGCCATCGCGATCATCGGCGCGCGGATCGACGGCGACCGCTGACGCTCACGCGTCGCGCGCGCGGAGCCTGCGCAGGGCGACGCGCAACGCGACGACGCCCGCGAAAGCAATGGCCGCGCCGGCGAACGGCCAGGCCTCGCGCGACAGAAACAAGATTCCAGCGATAGCAGCCAGCGCGGCGACGATGCCAAGCGACCGGCGATCGAACAGCGCGCCGCCTGCCTCCGTCTGCAAGACGCGCGGCGAGACCCCGCGCGCAAACATGCTCGCCGCCACGAATTCCGCACGTAGTGGATCGAATTCCGCGGTCATGACGAACAGCGGCGGCGCGGCGTAGGGGAACGGACCTGCGCCAGCGGTTTCGGAATCGAAGGCCGCGATTTCCCAGCGACCGTCTTCCGTTTTCGACACATGAATATCGGCTGTGACGGCGCGGCCGAATTCGGTCGTCACCCGCAGCGCCGTCGTGAAGTCGCTGCGGGCGTCGGCGGCATTCTGCGCGGGCAAACGCGCCGGCGGCGTCGGCTCCGCGGCGTCGAGCGCTTGCTGCGGATGCTGGCCGCGCGCAGCCGCGATCATGCGCAGCGTGCGCGTGGCGGCGGCAAGCGCCGTCGAGCGCTCCAGCAGATCTGGCGGCGGCAGATCCATGTCGAGATCGAGCGCATCGAAATAGCCGTTGCGCGCGCCTGCGCCCGCGCCGCCGTGCGTACGGACTTCCGGCAGGGGCAGCAGGTCGGGCGGCCGCGGCGGCAGGCGCGTCAACTCGCTGGGCGCGCGGCGCCGGGCGTCGGCCGCTGCAACGAAATCGGCGAAGCGCGGGGTGATTGTCTGAGCGGAAGGGCCGATATTCATGAGGCCTCGCGGGTCGAGGCCTTGTGACACGCGAGGCTTGCGCGAACCTGCTCTCAGGCGCGCGACTGCAGGCCGTGCTGCTTGAGCCGCCAGACGAGCAGATCGATACGGTCCTGCCCGAAGAAGGGCTCGCCGTTGAAGACGAAGCACGGCACGCCCCAATGGTTGGAGGCGGCATGGGCCGCTTCATTGTCGGCGATGATTTTTTCGTAGCGATCGGGATCACGCGCAATCGCCGCGTCGAGCGCGGCAAGATCGAGACCCGCGCGGGCAGCAGCTTTCGCCAAATGATCGCCCTGATCCCAACCGGCGACCTCGCCACTCCACAGCGTCGTCGCGACTTCGTTGATGAAGGCCAACCCCTTACCGGCCTCCTGCGCGGCGGCGCCGAGCCGCGTGAGACGTTTGATGCGCGGCTGTTCGGGCGCGACCTCCAGCGTCATCATGTTCTGGTCGATCGGGTCGGGTTGCGGAAAGCGGAAGGGAATGCCCTCCATCTGCGCGACGCGAATGCTGTCGATGAAAACGTAGCGCGGAAAATTCGGATTGGCTTTCTTGAAGAAGCCCGGCACGCGCACGGCTAGCGGATAGACGGGGCGCGCGTTCACGACGAGATCGTACTGCTGGACGACGCGCAGCGTCTTGGGCAGCGCGAGATAGGAGTATGGGGAGCGGAAGGAGAAGAAGAGATCGACGGACAGGGTCATGTGTTTTTCCTCCCGCGCGTCTGGGCGCGCTCCCATGCTGGGCGTTTTCCCTTCTCCCCGCGAGCGGGGAGAAGGTGGCGCGACGCGCCGGATGAGGGGTCAAGCCGATGCTCGCACACCAGTCGCTTGCCCCCTCACCCTAGCCCTCTCCCCGCTTGCGGGGAGAGGGGATGTCATCCGGGGCCTAACTATGCAGCCCCGGCGCCTCGTGCCCCGTGCGCGCGACATATTCGTTGTAGCCGCCGCCGTATTGATGCACGCCGTCCGGCGTCAATTCCAGCACGCGGTTGGACAACGCTGCCAGAAAGCGCCGGTCATGCGAGACGAACAGCATGGCGCCTTCGTAATTTTCGAGCGCGGCGACGAGCATGTCCTTGGTCGCCATATCCAGATGGTTGGTCGGCTCGTCGAGCACCAGAAAATTCGGCGGATCGAACAGCATTTTCGCCATGACCAGCCGCGCCTTCTCGCCGCCGGACAGAACGCGGCAGGGCTTTTCGACATCGTCGCCGGAAAAGCCGAAGCAGCCGGCGAGCGTGCGCAGGGCGCCCTGCCCTGCCTGCGGAAACCAGCCTTCGAGCGATTCATAGATCGTGCGTTCGCCGTCGAGCACTTCCATCGAATGCTGCGCGAAATAGCCCATCTTCACGCTGCCGCCGACGTTGACCGTGCCCGCATCCGGCGCAGCCTCGCCCGCGATCAGTTTCAGCAGCGTCGACTTGCCGGCGCCGTTGACGCCCATGATCGCCCAGCGCTCGCGCCGGCGCACCTGGAAGTCCAGCCCCTCGTAGATTTTTCGCGCGCCAAAACCCTTGTCCACGTTTTTGAGCGTGACGACATCCTCGCCCGAGCGCGGCGCTGGCGGGAAGTCGAAGGCGATCGTCTGGCGGCGGCGCGGCGGTTCCACGCGGTCGATCTTTTCCAGCTTCTTCACGCGGCTCTGCACTTGGGCTGCGTGAGACGCGCGCGCCTTGAAGCGCTCGATGAATTCGATTTCCTTCGCCAGCATCGCCTGCTGGCGCTCGAACTGCGCCTGCTGCTGCTTCTCGGCCAGCGCGCGCTGCTCGGCGTAGAATTCGTAATTGCCGGAATAGGAATTGAGCTGGCCGGCGTCGATCTCGATGATCTTGCCGACGATGCGGTTCATGAATTCGCGGTCGTGCGAGGTCATCAGCACCGCGCCGTCATAGCCGCGCAAGAACTGCTCGAGCCAGATCAGGCTTTCGAGGTCGAGATGGTTGGAGGGCTCGTCGAGCAGCATGAGGTCGGGCCGCATCAGCAGAATGCGCGCGAGCGCGACGCGCATCTTCCAGCCGCCGGAGAGGACGCCGACATCGCCGTCCATCATCTCCTGCGTGAAGGAGAGGCCGTCGAGAATTTCGCGGGCGCGCGCGTCGAGCGCATAGCCGTCGAGTTCCTCGAAGCGCGCCTGCACCTCGCCGTAGCTCTCGATGATCGCGTCCATCTCGTCGGCTCGGTCGGGATCGGCCATGGCGGCCTCCAGCGCCTTCATCTGCGCCAACACATCCGACACCGGCCCGGCGCCGTCCATCACTTCGGCGACGGCGGTGCGGCCCGCCATTTCGCCGACGTCCTGGCTGAAGTAGCCGATGGTCGTCCCGCGATCGACGGTCAGCTGGCCCTCGTCTGGCGCCTCCTGCCCGGCGATCATGCGGAACAGCGTCGTCTTGCCGGCGCCGTTGGGCCCGACGAGGCCGACCTTCTCGCCTTTCTGGATGACGGCGGAGGCCTCGATGAAGACGATCTGGTGGCCGTTCTGCTTGGAGATTTTGTCGATACGAATCATGCGGGGGTTATGGACTGGAGGGGCATTGGGGACAATCGGGCCGACGCGCCAGTCTGCCCTCTCTCCCGCGAAGCGGGGGAGAGTTGGAGAGGGGGCGGATCAAATTCAGGGATGGTCGGCGCAGAGCGACCCCCTCCCTAACCCTCCCCCGCTTCGCGGGAGAGGGGAGCCCCCGTCACTGCCGTTTCCCCGGGCGCCCTACCTCCCCTCAGGCGAAACCGGCGAAGCCGGTTTCTGCCGACACGGGGAGGTCGGCCATCCGCGCAGCGGATCGACGGGTGGGGCCCGACGCCGCAGGCGTCGGCTCGGGCGCCGCAAGAAACAGCCACCCAACTCGCCATACAGACCGATACGGCGCGACAAGCGTCCTCCCTAGATCGGTATCGCAGGACACAATACATGCAGCAGGCTGATCATCAGTTTAGTAATTGAAAATTTCGATTTCGCTTTTTTTTGTAGACGCAAGGCAAGGGTAAATTCTAATCTCGCGTCAGAAAGTAGGTTTGGTTCTCGTGATGCGAGAAGAACTAAAAGCATTTGCCGCCAATTTCCTCGCGGAGCTCGAAGCCGGTAACGCGGCGATATTCGCTGGAGCGGGCCTTTCTGCGCCTGCTGGCTTCGTGGATTGGGCAGGCCTTGTCCGCCCGCTAGCCGAAGAACTCGGGCTCGATGTCGACAAAGAGTCTGATTTCGTTGCTGTCGCTCAATTTCATGTCAACGCGAATCACCAGAATCGTCACGCACTCCACACAGCAATTGTAAGTGCTTTCTCGACCGAGCACGGGCCCACGGCCAACCATAGATTACTAGCTCGGCTTCCGATTACAACATACTGGACAACAAACTACGACAAACTAATTGAAACCGCCTTGAGAAACGCCGCGAAGATTGTGGACGTTAAATGGGCTGTCCCGCAGTTGGCAATTACTCAGCCGCGGCGCGATGCTATCGTTTACAAAATGCATGGGGATATCGACCGACCAGATGAGGCCGTGGCTACACGGGATGACTATGAACGCTACTCGACTGAGCGTGGCGCATTCATAAATGCACTGGCAGGCGACCTTATATCAAAGACATTTCTGTTTATCGGATTTAGTTTCACCGACCCAAACCTTGAACATGTATTGGCGCGGGTGCGGGTTACCTTCAAATCCAACCAACGTCGCCATTATGCTATCTTCAGGAACCGGACACGTCGCGAAGGCGAGAGCGATGCTGAATTTGAGTACGGAAAAATTCGTCAATCGCTTGTGCTCGAAGACTTAAAGAGATTCAACATTCGCCCTTTGCTCGTTGATGAGTACGCCGAAATCACCGCTCTCCTCGGGCTAATTGAACGGCAATACCGCAGTCGGACAATTTTCATTTCTTCGAGCGCAAGTGACTTCTCACCATGGGGCGAGCCGGCGGTCACAGAATTTATGCGCACGCTAGGCTCAGCTTTGATCTCTGCGAAATTTCGGCAATTATGCACTTGAGTTAGCAGAAAATGTCATGTAAAGATTTCGGCGACAGGCCGGCGACAGAACTACTTGAGATTGAAATCACGCCCGAGATGATTACGCGGGGCGCTCATTATTTTCGGGAAAATTGGGCGTTTGGGTTTGAGGCTCACCTAGGCGATAGGTCACTTCGGGATATGGTCGCATCACTTCTCGCAGCCGCATTTTCGCGTGATGCCCTCGCAACTTCAGATTGATGGACCGAATTTCCAAAATCAGGTCGCGTGTCCGTCTGACAAGGTCGTGTAATTCTGTAATTTCTCGCGCTTGTGGCTCCTTGCCCTCTCGTCTTGGCGGTCCGTCCATTGACTTCACGATGCCGTCGTCACTTGTCCCCCATCTGGCATGAATAAGCGCGTGTCTTTTGCCGATTATGGCTTTCGCCTTTTCGAGGACGACAACCAGTTCTTTGGCGCCGCGCGTCTCTGAAAGAAGCATGTAGTCGACCAGGTTTGAAATGATCTGTAAGCGGCCAAAGGCAGTTTGTGGCGTCAGATAGATGATTTCGCCAACGTCGTCTGGTTGGCCTAGAAACGCCTCGAGGAGTCCGCCCATGACTGTCTCAAGGTTGGTGACTTCGATGGCGATAGCGCCTACTGCCGTGAAATATTCCGGCGTTTCGGATAATGTGGATTCACAATCGTGGCGAGGCAGTTCGGTCATGGGCGAGCGTCCAGAGAAATCGGAAGATGCGATCCTAAAGCGGCTTCTCTCGACGCCGCCACAACCAAAGGCAAAGCCAAAGGAAGGCGAGCCCGCCAAAAAGCGTGGTAGGCCGCCAAAGCCTAAAGGAAACGAATGAGGCCAACCACTCTGAACGCTGCAATTCCGCTAGCCATGTTGGCGCAGCGATATGGGGCGCAAGTTCTCTATGATGCGCAAAGCTTCGACAGCTTGGTAGGATTCGGGCGATTCCGCCAGATGAATGGTGACGTGCTCAAGATCGCTCGCAGCCTTGTCGAACGCCCGCTTGATGTGCGCGTGAAGCGCGTCGGAACCCTCACTCATTCCGCTGAAAAGGTGGGCAAGCAATGTTTTTAGAGCTAGCGACTCTGCCGCTAGCTCTTTGAGTGTTTGTTCGATTTCTTCTTTCTCCATCGCACGAACCGCCTTGCTTTCTGTTTGATCGTCTTCGGCTCAACGAGGCTGGTTATAGGTCAACCGCTTGCCTTCGATACCCGCCAGCGCTTTTGCAGCGCGCTCGTTGTCCTCAACGCCAAGGCCAGAGCGGTTGTTGTAACGGAAGTCGAACTCTTTCAGGTAGCGATGCAAGTGGGCCTCGGACACTGAATGATAGGTGCCCGTTATCCCGCGCTTGAGGATCGAATAGAAGTTCTCAGCCGTGTTGGTGTGAACGAAGCCAGCCATGCGGGCATACTCGTTGGCAGAATGGTTCACGGTGTTGTGGCTGGCGAACTCCTTGCCGATCTTCGGATAGATTTTCGCTTCGTCTGACATGAGCGCGGATGCGCGGTTAGCGTTGGTGACAACGACTTCCCGCACGGTTTTGGCGGTCACATCGGCAACGTGGCGTGAGTGAACCTTGCCGCCACGCTCAACGAGCGAGACGACCGCCTTCTTAGGCGCAGGCTCACGATGGGCGCGGTTCTTGGCTTTGCCGCCGACATAGGTTTCGTCAACTTCGACAACCTTGTTTGCGCCGCCAATGCCGCCTTCGTCGCGGTGCGAGGTATCGCCCATCGCTTCGCGGATGCGGTGGCAAAGAAACCACGCGGTGCGATACGAGCCGAGCCCGAGATTGCGCATGAGTTGATGCGCGCTCATGCCTTTCTTGCTCGACGCCAGCAGATGGATGGCAAGCAACCACTTGTGGAGCGGAATGTGCGAACGCTCCATGACCGTGCCCGTGCGGCAAGTGAACTTGTCCCGGCAATCGTTGCACAGGAACATACCGGCCTGCGTCTTCCCGCCCATGCGACGAACGTTGAGCGATCCGCAAAGCGGGCAGTTCACTTCGTTGGGCCAACGGGACGCTTCAATGTGGGCGCGAGCGGCGTCCTCATTCGTGAAGCGGGGGGAAGTCAGGTCGGTTTTCATGGGAAAGTATCTCCAATGCGGAAATACTCGCATCTACTTCATGCTAAGTCAAGTGCATAATTGCCGAAATTTCGGATCGCAACTGGCATGGGTCTTGGCGTGGGCAACGCGCTATTCACCGGTGCAATTGAAGCCATCTACAAGGACCGCCAAGGGCACATTGAAGATCGAATATTGATGCGACCCTTTCCGCAATTTATTCCCGATGAATCGGAACGAAACAAGATTTGGGAGCAATACCGCCAAGACATAATTTCGTCATCGGGGATTGCGCTATTCTTGTTCGGCAACAAAAAGCAAGGCGATTGTATTGTGGTTTCGGATGGCATGATCCGCGAATTTGAAATTGCACGCGACCACGGCCTGACTTGTATTCCGGTAGGTGCGACAGGCCATGCGGCCGCCGAGATTTACGGCCGCCTTACGGGTGAAGACTATGGTGGGGACCAATCCCTTATTGAGCTGAGCAATAGTCGTGAAAATCTAAATGAGCTAATTGCACCGATCTTACAAATTGCAAGCGCGACCAGAAAATAAGGTTCTGATATGCACAACGTATTTATCAGCTACCATCATGCCAATGATCAGTGGGCAAAGAATCAGTTGCAACAATGGGCGATCGACTATGGACTTTTCACTGACATATCGGTCGATACCAATGACGTTGACGACACGCTTCCGACTGAGCGTATCCGCCAAATCATTCGCGACGATTATCTGAGGGATTCAACCGTAACTATAGTTTTGGTTGGCGTCGAGACTAAAGGACGAAAACACGTCGACTGGGAAATTTACTCAAGTATGTATGACGGTTCATTAAATAAAAAATCAGGCATATTGGTCATTCAATTGCCTTCAATTAATCCAACCTATTTTACAGCAGGCCACGAAATCGAAAAAAAGGCCGTATATCCCGAATGCGCGTCGTGGAGCTCAATCAATGAGCGAGCGGAATATGAACGGCGCTATCCATACTTGCCTGACCGGATAATTGACAATTTGCTCGCCCCGAAAGCGAAAGTTTCTGTGACGTCATGGGATCGGATCGTCGGAAATTTGAACAACCTCGTCACAATGATTGAAGCCGCCTACAATGAGAGATCAGTATGCGAGTATGACCTCTCGCGATCGCTGCGCAGAAACAACGCTCCCAGATTGGTCTAAGCTCAGCGTCAAATAGAAGTTGAGGTTATGACATCAATCGCTGTCAATCGACCCATGCTCCCGCCGATATCAACTGACCGGTTCGCCTTTCCTCCACATTGGCGCACCGCACAACGCCCGGTTATAATGGCTTGATTTCCCAAAGCAGCCGGGTCCTGCCCGGCCTTTCCGGACCCTGTGCCATGACCCGCATACCCAATTTCGCCGACGTCGCCTTCGCCCCCGCCGCCAGCGCCCCCGCCGCGCCCGCCAACGACGCGGCCCCGTGGATGACGCCCGAGGGCATTCCCGTAAGGCCGGCCTATGGCCCCGCCGACATCGCGGGCCTGGGCTACATCCATTCCTACCCCGGCGCCGCGCCCTATCTGCGCGGGCCGTACCCGACCATGTACGTCAACCAGCCCTGGACGGTGCGGCAGTACGCGGGCTTTTCGACGGCCGAGGATTCCAACGCCTTCTATCGCCGCAATCTTGCGGCGGGCCAGAAAGGCCTGTCGGTCGCCTTCGATCTCGCCACGCATCGCGGTTACGATTCCGATCATCCGCGCGTGTCGGGCGACGTCGGCATGGCGGGCGTGGCGATCGATTCCATCTACGACATGCGCACGCTGTTCTCCGGCATCCCGCTCGACCAGATGAGCGTGTCGATGACGATGAACGGCGCCGTGCTGCCGGTGCTGGCGCTCTACATCGTCGCGGCCGAGGAACAGGGCGTTGCGCCTGAGAAGCTGTCTGGCACGATCCAGAATGACATTCTCAAGGAGTTCATGGTCCGCAACACCTATATCTATCCGCCTGCGGCTTCGATGCGGATCATTTCGGACATTTTCGCCTACACGTCGAAGCATATGCCGAAATACAATTCGATTTCGATTTCCGGCTATCACATGCAGGAAGCGGGCGCGACGCAGGATCTCGAACTCGCCTACACGCTCGCCGACGGCGTCGAATATCTGCGCGCAGGATTGGGCGCCGGGCTGACGGTCGACCAGTTCGCGCCGCGCCTGTCGTTCTTCTGGGCGATTGGCATGAACTTCTTCATGGAGGTCGCCAAGCTGCGCGCCGCGCGGCTGATCTGGGCGAAGCTGGTGAAGGATTTCGGGCCGAAGTCGGACAAGAGCCTGCCGCTGCGCACGCATTCGCAGACGTCGGGCTGGTCGCTGACGGCGCAGGACGTCTACAACAATGTCGTGCGCACCTGCATCGAGGCGATGGCGGCGACGCAGGGGCATACGCAATCGCTGCACACGAATGCGCTGGATGAAGCGCTGGCGCTGCCGACGGATTTCTCCGCGCGCATCGCGCGCAACACGCAGCTTTTCCTGCAGCAGGAATCGGGCACCACGCGCATCATCGATCCCTGGGGCGGTTCCTATTATGTCGAGCGCCTGACCGCCGATCTCGCCGCCAAGGCGTGGGCGCACATCCAGGAAGTGGAAAAACTCGGCGGCATGTCCAAGGCGATCGAAGCCGGCATTCCGAAACTGCGCATCGAGGAAGCCGCGGCGAAGACGCAGGCGCGCATCGACAGCGGGCAGCAGACGGTCGTGGGCGTCAACAAGTACAAGCCGGTCAACGATCCGCCGATCGACGTGCTGAAGGTCGACAATTCCTCTGTTCGCGCGCAGCAGATCGAGAAGCTGAAGCGCCTGCGGGCCGAGCGTGACGAGGCCAAGTGCCAGGCCGCGCTCGCCGCGCTGACCGAAGGCGCGAAGGGCAACGGCAATCTGCTCGCGCTGTCCATCGATGCTGCGCGCGCGATGGCCACGGTCGGCGAGATTTCGCTGGCGATGGAAAACGTGTTCGGGCGGCATCGCGCCGAGATCAAGTCGATCTCCGGCGTCTACAAGAGGGAGGCCGGCGTGAATTCGGTCGCTGTCAATCGCGCGCTGAAGATGGTGGAGGCTTTCGAGGAAGCCGACGGCCGCCGTCCGCGCATTCTCGTCGCCAAGGTCGGGCAGGACGGCCACGACCGCGGCCAGAAGGTGATCGCGTCGGCCTTTGCGGATTTGGGCTTCGACGTCGACATCGGGCCGCTGTTTGCGACGCCCGACGAGGCGGCGCGGCAGGCTGTCGAGAACGACGTACATATCGTCGGTATTTCCTCGCTGGCCGCCGGCCATCTGACGCTGGTGCCGGAATTGCGCGCCGCACTGGAAAAGGAAGGCCGGCCCGACATCATGATCGTCGTCGGCGGCGTGATCCCGCCGCAGGATTTCGACGCGGTGCGCGCGGCTGGCGCGAGCGCGATTTTCCCGCCGGGCACGGTGATCGCCGATGCGGCGAGCGGGCTGATCGAGGAATTGAACCGGCGCCTCGGGTATACGCACAAGGATGCGGCGGAGTAGGCGCCGCATTCGTCCGAGAATCATCGCGAGGCGCGTCACGACGACGGTGTGGCGACCGAGCCACGCCTAATCACAAACTCCGGCCAAGCTAACGCCCTGCCCCATCCGCGCCACAAGATTGAGGCGCAGTGTGGCCGGCTTCACCACAACGTGTTGGAATTGATGAACTTCAGACTTGCCTGCCTCACCGCGCTCGCCGCCGCGCTTCCGGTTTCCGCGGCTTCTGCCGCTGGCGGCGAAGCGCCGGGCGCCGAGCGCTTCACGCCGACCATCCAGCGTCTCGCACACGCGCATGGCGTGCCGGAACGCCTGATACGCCGCGTCATCATGCGCGAAAGCCGCTACGCGCCGCATGTGCGCAACGGCGGGCATTACGGGCTCATGCAGATCAAACTGCAGACGGCGCACGGCATGGGCTACAGCGGCGGCGCCGCGGGCCTTCTGGATGGCGACACCAATCTCACCTATGCGGTCCCCTATCTCGCCAACGCCTATGTGGCGGCGGGCAGGAACGAGGATCGCGCGGTCGCGCTCTATGCCGGCGGCTATTATTACGTCGCCAAGAGCCGGGGCCTGATCGGCAGCCTCCGCACCGCGCGGTCTGCGCCCTTGTCGGGCGAGCCCGCAACGAGCGAACCCGTCATCGCCTATGCGGAGACGCGTCCGACGGAAGCAGCGCCGATGCAGGTCGCCGAAGCGCAACCAGCCAACCCCTTCTCCTTCCTGTTCGGCGGCGGGCAGCAGGCGGCCCAGATGCAGGCGGAAGCCGAAGGCGACGACGCCAACATGGAGCCCGCCTCGCTCGCGCGCGCGCCGCTGCCGCCGAAGCGGCCGCGCGGGCTGTGAGACAATAACACTCCCTCGTGCTGAGGAGCCTGCGCAGCAGGCGTCTCGAATCACGCGGGCTGTGGCCATGCTTCGAGACGCGATGCTTCGCATCGCTCCTCAGCATGAAGGTTGTTGAAAGTGAGCGAGCCTGAAGGCTCGCGGTCCGATCACTTTGCTGGCGGCGGCAGTTCCTGCGCGACGATCGGCGCGGGCGTGGCTGCAGCGGGCGCTGCGCCGCCGATCACCGCCTGCACATTCGCATCGGACTCGCGGCGCTTCGTCAGCGTCGCGCCGATCTGGCGCACTGCGGCCGGCGCATTCGCATATGTGTCGTGGCCGACCCAACCCTGCTTGAGCATCGACAGGTCGTAGACGCGCACGCCCATCGCGTCGATGCTGGCCGCATCCTTCGGGTTCGACGGGTCCATCGCGCCGAGGCGCGCGCGCGAACCGGCTATGCGGCTCGACAACGACAGCGCACGATCGTCGCGCGAGACGAAGACCGAAATGCGCGAGGGATCGAGACGCGCGACCTGCTGGCGGAACACGCCGAGATCAATATCGGGCGCAGCCAGCATGACGGAGCCGAGCTTGCCGTCGAGATCGGGATGGCCGGCGATCGCGGTTTCGCGCAAAGCCTCCATCGTCAGCCAGGAGCCCATGGAATGGGCCAAAATCTGCACGCGGCCGACGCCCGGCGCCTGCGCAATGTCCATCATCAACCGCTGCAGCGCGTCGCGCGAGGCGGTGGCGGCTTCCTTGTCGGATTCGTAGGCGAAGAGTTCGCCCTTCGACTGCCAGGCAAACAGGATCGGTACGCCGGTGAAGCCGCCGTCGGCGACGATCTGCGCGAGGCGGTAGCGCGCCTCCTCGAGGCTGGTGTTGAAGCCGTGGACGTAGAGCAGCACGTCGCGGCTGTTGCCGACGCGGCCGGAAATGTGGGACGCGAGTTCGGCGCGGAACGCCTCGGGCTCGAGCGAGCGGCGGGCGGACACGACGAAATGCTTGTCGGGATTGGCGGAGCCGAAGCTCGGCAACTCGATCTCGCCGGGGCGATGCGCTGATGGCACCGAGACGTTCTGCAGCGAGAAACGCGCGACGACTTCGCCGTGCGCATCGCCCTTCTGGCGGGTGTTGGCGATGAACAGCGGCACCTGCTGGCCGACGCCCTGCTCCTTGGAGAAATAGGAGCCCATCTTGTTGCCGACGATTTCCGCGCGGTCGGAAATGGCGTTGAAGGAATTGGCCGTCGCGTTGCAGCCGGCCAGAGCCGCTGTGAGCGCGCAGGCAGAAGCGATACGGAAGACGCCGCGAAAATGGGGCGCGCGGGCGAAGGCGAAGCTGGTCACGCGAAGAAAGTCCTCTTGCCGCATCGCCGGGAGACGCGGCCGGTCCACTAACAACCCGCGGGGTTGAGAGAGGGTTAAAATTTTCGGCGCTGCAGCAGGAAATGCCCGCACAAACCGGCGAGAATGAGGCCGGTCGCGCCGGAACGTCAGGCGATCCGGGATCGCCGGCTTCCAGCCGGCATTTCCGGTTGCGGGAACGGGCCGGCCGGAGGCCGGCGGTCCTGGTTGGGTGCTTGAAGCATTCCGCCTCCCGTCGCAATCTGCTGTTTCCAAGCCAGAAAGCGCCATGACAGATCTCCTTGCCCTCTCGGCCCGCCAATGCGCCGACCTCTTCGCCCGCAAGCAGGCTTCGCCTGTCGATCTGCTGGACGCCGTGCTGGCGCGCCTCGATGCGGTCGAGCCTGCGATCAACGCCTTTGCCGTGGTGGATCGCGCGGGCGCGCGAAAAGCGGCCGAGCAAAGCGCCGCGCGCCACGCAAAGGGCGCGGCGATTGGCCCGGCTGACGGGCTCGTCGCCACCATCAAGGACAATGTGATGGCGAAGGGCCTGCCGAACCGTCGCGGCACTCGCACCAGCGTCGATACGCCCGCCCCCGATGATTCGCCTGCGACCGCGCGGCTGCGGGAGGCGGGCTGCGTCATTCTCGGCAAGACAACCCTGCCGGAAATCGGCTGGAAGGGGCTCGGCGACAGCCCGCTCTACGGCGTGACACGCAACCCCTGGAAGACCGGGCACACGACCGGCGGCTCTTCGGCTGGCGCCGCAGCCGCCGCCGCGCTGGGGCTCGGGCAGTTTCATCTAGGGACTGATGGGCTTGGTTCGATCCGGATCCCTGCGGCGTTCACGGGCGTTTTCGGCATCAAGCCGAGTTTTGGCCGCGTGCCGGCCTATCCGCTGTCGACCATGGCCGTGCTCGCGCATCTCGGGCCGCTGACGCGGCGCGTGGAAGATGCGGCCTTCATGCTCTCGCTGATCGGCCGGCCCGACAGCCGCGACAATACGGCATGGAACACGCCCTGCCCCGACTACACCGAAGGCCTCGACAAGGGCGTGCGCGGGCTGCGCATCGCCTGGTCGCCGCGCATGGGATACGTCGATTGCGTCGATCCCGATGTCGCGGCGGCGACGGAAAAGGCCGCGAAGGTTTTTGCCGAACTCGGCGCGCATGTGGAAGAAGTCGATCCGCCGATCAGCGATCCGCGAGGCATCACCGACGTTCTCTGGCACACGGGCGCGGCTGTCGCGATGAAGAGCGTCGGTCCGGACGACGAGCACCTGCTCGATCCCGGCCTTGTCGCGGAAGTAAAATCCGGCCGCGCGCTCAGCGCCGTGAATTACCTCGACGCATTTCTCGCGCGTGGAGTCCTCGCTCACAAGATGGCTGTCTTTCACGAGACCTACGATCTCCTGCTGACGCCGCAGATGCCGACGGGCGCGGTGCCCGTCGGCGCCGACGTGCCGAGGGGATCGCCGTTCAAGCACTGGATCGAATGGTCGCCCTTCACCTATCCGTTCAATGTCACGCAGCAGCCCGCCGCCAGTGCGCCCTGCGGTTTCACGCGCGACGGATTACCGATTGGCTTGCAGATCGTCGGCGCCATGCGCAACGACGCGCTGGTGTTGCGGGCTGCGCGCGCCTTCGAACAGGCGCGTCCGTTCGCGACGATCGATGCGCCCAGAGCCTGACGAGCGCCCGACGATGACACCAGACGAAACCGATTATGCGCATCGCAGAACCGTCAATCTCGTGGCCGCGATCGCCGTCCTCGTGCTCGCCATTATCGTGATCGCGGCGATGAACATGCTGGACGACCAGCGCAAGAAACAGCGCTGTGTCGATTCCGGACGGCGCGATTGTTTTGCGATCCAGACACCGCCTGTCGCGCAAGGCGTACAGCGTTGAGGTGGAGTTCTGGGCGGCGTCAGGCCGGCTTGCGCCGCGCGAGCTTGATGCCACCGGCTATGGCCAGCACGAGGACCGCGCCCGATATGGCCGCCGCGACATCCGGCGGATCGCCGTGGCGATCAAGCCAGGCTGCAACCCAGGGGTCGGTGGCGATCATCTCGCCAGCGACCCAGCCGAGCAGGGCCGCGCCCGCCCAGACGATGATCGGCCAGCGATCGATCAGCTTCAGCACGAAGCCCGCGCCGAAAACGACGAGCGGTATCGACAGCACGAGTCCGAAAATGATCAGGCCGAGATGGCCCTCCGCCACGCCGACGATGGCGAGGACATTGTCGAGCGACATGACGCCGTCGGCGATCATGATCGTCGCCACCGCGCCCCAGAGGTTAGGCTTTGCCGTGACCTCGCCATGGTCGTGATCGTCGAACACGAGCTTGGTCGCGATCCAGAGCAGCAGCACGCCGCCGATCAGTTTCAGGAACGGCAGCTTCAGCAGCCAGACGACGAGCAGCGTGAAAAGAATGCGCAGAGCGACAGCGAGGCCCGCGCCGAGCGCGATGCCGAGCCTACGCTTGTCCTCCGGCAGGTTGCGGCAGGCGAGCGCGATGACGACAGCGTTGTCGCCGGACAAAAGTACGTCCAGCCAGACGATCTGAAAAACCTGAAATGCAAAATAGGAAATGTCGGTCATCTGTTTCCTGAATTGGCTCGCATCCGGACCGGGCCGCGCGCGAGGCGCAACGTCATGGCCGGCAGGACGCCAGCCAGTGCGCGCGCCATGTCTGCAGGGCGCACGCGGCTTTTTTTCGGCACATGGATGAAGACGGCCGGCGCCGCGCCCGCCTCCAGCGAATGCCAGAGCGCCGCATTGCAGACGTAGTCGCCTGCATCGATCGAGACCGCCGCATCGACGCCGGCTTCGCGCAGGCCTGCGACGAGTCGCGTGGCGCTCCAAGAAGAGGGCAACGCCGCGCTGGCGTTCGCACTGTGCGCGCGGTCTTGCGAGAAGGCGCCGCGCGCATCGGGCTTCAACGTCGTGACGGCGTTGCGCGCGCGCGTTTCGACGCTGACGTTACGGCGGCGGCCCGCGAGGCCGAGATGCACGATCGCGTCGGGCTTTTCACGCGCGACCAGCGCGTCGATTAGCGGGCCGATGGCGTGGACGACAGGCAGGACAGCCGTCACCAGCCGTACGCCCATGCGTGCGAAACGGCCGCGCCAGAATCGTTCGAGTTGCGCGACGATGTCGGCGCTTGGGTTGGACGGCGCGCCGGGGAAGACGCCGAAGCCGGTGACGAGCAGCGTCGTCATCTAGACGCCCATCAGCGCGGCGATCTCGTCGACGGCGAGCGTCGGCGCGAGTTCGCCATCGGCCACCGCGCGTTCGAGCAGCGGCAGACGCGCCCTGACGGCAGGGTCCGTGCGCAGGCGCGACAGCAGCCGCTCCTCGAGCATAGACCACATCCACTTGACCTGCTGCGCGCGGCGGCGCGCATCGAACTCGCCGGCTTTCTTCGTCTTGAGGCGATGATCCTCGACGCGCGCCCACATGTCGGCCAGGCCTTCGTTGGCGAGACCGGAGACGAGCACGACCGGCGGGCGCCAGACGGAAGAGGACGGCTGCAGGATATGGAGCGCGGCCATATATTCGGCGGCTGCGGCTTCGGCGCGCAAACGATTGGCGCCGTCGGACTTGTTGACGGCGATCATGTCGGCGATTTCGAGAACGCCCTTCTTGATGCCCTGCAATTCATCGCCTGCGCCCGGCAGCATCAGCACGAGAAAGAAATCGGTCATGTCGGCGACGACGGTTTCCGACTGGCCGATGCCGACGGTCTCGACCAGCACGACATCGAAGCCCGCGGCTTCGCAAACCAACATTGTCTCGCGCGTCCGCGCGGCGACGCCGCCGAGCGTGCCCGACGACGGCGAGGGACGGATGAAGGCGTTGCGGTCGGCCGAGAGCTGCGCCATGCGCGTCTTGTCGCCGAGGATCGAGCCGCCCGTGCGCGAAGACGAGGGATCGACCGCCAGCACCGCGACCTTGTGGCCCGCCGCTGTCAGATTGGAGCCCAGCATGTCGATGGTGGTCGACTTGCCGACGCCCGGCACGCCGGTGATTCCGACGCGAATCGCGCCGCCGGTGTGCGGCAGCAGGCGCTGCAGCAGCGCGCCGGCTTGCGCGCGATGATCGAGGCGGCGGCTCTCGATCAGCGTAATGGCGCGCGCGAGCGAGGCCCGGTCGCCGGCGAGCACGCGTTCGGCCAGTTCCTCGACGGGGCGCTCCGAAGCGCGCAATACGGCGGTCGTCATGGCCCCGTATATAGCGGATCGTCTCGCAGGTGCGAAACGGCTTGCTCCGCCGTCTGTCATCCCAGACGGCCACCGGCCGATCCGGGACCCAGAAAGGTCCTCCGCACTGGGTCCCGGCTCTCCGCTACGCTCTGGCCGGGATAACACGGAGGCAGCCGCCATTTTGCGGGACTATTTCGGCGGCGCCTTCGCGGTCTTGAAGACCGATGTGCCGCGGCAGACCAGCTCGCCCTCGGCATTGGTAATGTCGGCTTCCACGAACACCAGCGACTTGCCCGCGCGCACGACCTTGCCCTGCCCGACCAGACGGCCGGAGGCCGGCGCCAGGAAGGCGACCTGCATGTCCACGGTGATGACGTTGGAGCCGATGGCCGAGCGCGCGGCCGAACCCATGCAGACGTCCAGCAGCGTCATCAGCAGGCCGCCGTGCGCCACCCCCATCTGATTGCCGTGGTGGCGTTCGATCGTGACTTCGAGCCGCGAACGGCCGTCGCCGCTTTCGATCGGCTCGATCCCGCAATAGCCCACGAAGGGAATATCCGATCCAAAAATGTCGGCGATTTTCAATGCAGTTCCTCGTGCGAAAGGCGGCCCTAAACGCCGCGTCAACCTGAACAGGCGTTAACGCGATTTGCTCATTTTGTGCAAAGCGCACCGTAATGGCTCGGGTCTAGCCTCGCGGTCACATTAGCGGGCGGCCGGCATTTCGGTCCAGCGTATCCCGCTTCATTGGAGGTCCCATGGCGACGATCGAACGCGCGCTCAATGCGCACAGCCTCTACTGGGTCAAGGACGAGGAAGGCGACCGCATCGGCATCGTCTGGGGTCTCGACGGCGCATGGCGCTGGACGGTCGGACATGCGGATTCGCGCGAAGTGGACTCGTTCGACGCCGCGCGCGCGGCGGTGGAAGCGGCGCTCGGCGTTCCCGTGCGCGTGCGCCAGCGCGTTTCTCGCGCGGCCTGACGCAGCGGAATTATTTCGGCGGGTCGAGCGGCTGCACGATTTCCGCGAAGGGCGCCGTCGCCTCGCATCTTTCGGCGAGCGCGGCGAGATGCGGAAACCGCGCCGTATCGAACAAGCCCGCATGCGCCTCTTTGAGAAAGCGCAGGGCGCAGGCGACCATGATGTCGGCATGGCCCATCGTTTGGCCGAACCAGAAGTCGCCCCCGTTCTTTTCGAGCGATAATTCCAGCGCTGACAGGGTATCGAGAATTTGGGCCCGGCAGCGCGAAGTCCAGAGATCAGTCGAGCGCTTGTGCAGCACGCGTTCGTAAAGCAGCGCGACCGATTTCTCCGCCAGCCCTTGCCCCAGCGCGCAGACATGCAATTGCGCGCGCCGCGCTTCTCCCGCACGCGGGATAAGCGCCTTGTCGCCAGCCTGTTCGTCCAGCCAGTCGAGGATTGCAGCGCTTTCGATCAGCACGGCGCCGTCGTCGCGCACAGCCGTGGGCACGCGGCGTAGCGGATTGAAAGCCGCGATCTTGTCGGCGTCGCCGAAGGTCGACCACGGCCGATGTTCAAAAGCGATTCCGTAGATGCGCATCGCAATGGCGACGCGGCGGACGAAGGGCGAGTCGTACTGGCCGATGAGGATCATGCCGCCATGATGAGCCCGCTTCCTCCTTTTGGGCAAGACCGGAGCGGGAACGGGGCGCCGGCCTCCGCGTTATGTCCACAACCGAACCAAAGGAGCGGATCATGGCAAAGCTGGAGCGCGCGCTTGATGCGCAAAGCCTTTTCTGGATCAAGGACGGCGGCGGCGACCGGATCGGGATCGTATGGGGTCTCGATGGCGAATGGCGGTGGTCAGTTGGCGCGCGGCCTTCGCAGCCCGCGGGCTCGTTCGAGGAAGCGACGTCGGCTGCTGCAGGCGTTCTCGGCGAGCCGATCTTTATGAAGAGTCGGAGAGGCGGTTGAGCGTCTCCCAACATGGCGCGACACAAAAAAGCCGGAGGCGAAAGCGCCTCCGGCTTTTTTTAATTTGGACCGCGAGCCTTCAGGCTCGCTCTCCGGAATGCGAGCCTGAAGGCTCGCGGTCCATTGGATTACACCTTGCCCCAGACTTCGCGGGCGATATCGACGATGAGTTCGATCTTGCGCCACTGCTCGTCCTCGGCCAGCGTATTGCCTTCCTCGGTGGAGGCGAAGCCGCACTGGGCCGACAGGCAGAGCTGCTCGAGCGGCGCGAATTTCGCGGCCTCGTCGATGCGGCGCTTGATGTCGTCCTTCTTTTCCAGAACGCCGGTCTTCGACGTCACGAGGCCGAGCACGACGGCCTTGCCCTTGGGCAGGAAGCGCAGCGGCTCGAAACCGCCGGCGCGGTCGGTATCCCATTCCATGAAATAGGCGTCGACGCCGACCTGGTTGAACAGGAGGTCAGCCACCGGCTCGTAGCCGCCGGACGCCACGAAGGTCGAACGGAAATTGCCGCGGCACAGGTGCATCGACACGGTCATTCCGGCGGGCTTGGATTCCAGCGCCTTGTTGATCATGGCGGCATAGATGCCGGGCTGCTTGTCCGGATCGTCGCCGCGGTCTTTCAGCATCTTCAGCTGCTCGGGATCGCAGAGATAGGCGAAGGACACGTCGTCGAGCTGCAGATAGGTGCAGCCGGCGTCGCCGAACGCTTTGATCGCCTTGCCGTAGGCGGCGCCCAGATCATGATAGAAATCATTCATGTCGGGATAGACGCCCATGTTGATGAGCTTGCGGCCACCGCGATAATGCAGCATCGAAGGCGACGGGATCGTCTGCTTGGCGGTCTTCTTGGTGTTCGCCTTCAGGAACTTGAAGTGATCGACGAAGGGATGGCCGGAAAAGCCGATCTTCTTCATCACATGCGGCGCTTCGGCCTTGGTCTGCACGCCCGCGAACTGGATGCCCTGGTCGACGGCGATCCGCTCGACGCCATCGAGATTCCACAGGAAGTCGTAGTGCCACCAGGAGCGGCGGTATTCGCCGTCGGTGATGCCTTCGAGGCCGGCGGCCTCCTGCTTGGCGATCAGCTTCTTGATCTCTTCGTCTTCGATCGCCGCGAGTTCGGCGGCCGAGATTTCGCCCTTGGCCTTCTTGTCGCGGGCGCTTTTAAGCGGCGCGGAGCGCAGCAGCGAGCCGACCTGGTCGGCGCGGAACGGGGGACGTATCGACATGGGTTTCCTTCCCTGAATTCTTGTCGCTCTTACTTCTTTTCCGCTACGGCGAGCAAGGTCGCAAGAGCGTCCTTGTCCTCCAGAAGCGCGGCGCTCGATCCCGTCCAGGCGATCGTCCCGCGCTCCAGAATAATGGCGCGGTCGGTCAGCGGCAGGATCTTGCGCGCGCTCTGCTCGACCAGAATGACAGACATTTTCTCTTCGCGAATGATCTTGCGCAAAGCCGCGAGCAATTCGTCGACGATGATCGGCGCGAGACCCTCCAATGGTTCGTCCAGCAGCAGGACCTGCGGGTTCAGCACCAGCGCGCGGCCGACCGCCAGCATCTGCTGCTCGCCGCCGGAGAGCTGGTTGCCCATGTTGGTGCGCCGCTCCGCGAGCCGCGGGAACATGGAATAGATGCGCTCGACATCGAACTTGCCGGGCCGCGCGACGGCCGTGAGGTTTTCTTCTACCGTCAGCGAGCGGAAGATGTTGCGCTCCTGCGGCACCCAGCCAACGCCTGCATTGGCGCGCTGGTCGGGCCGTAGCGTCGACATGTCGCGGTCGCCGAGCGTGATGGTTCCGGCGCGCCGCCGCGTGAGGCCAACGATCGTGTTGAGCAGCGTCGTCTTGCCCGCGCCGTTGCGGCCGAGCAGCGCGAGCGCTTCGCCCTGTCCGACCGTGAACGAGAGATCGCTGAGAACGATGGCCTCGCCATAGCCTGCGGTCAGCTTTTCGATACGCAGCAGGTCGCTCATGCCGCGCCTCCCTGGCCGGTGGACGGCGTATCGAGATGATGCTCGATCTCGCTTTCGCCGAGATAGACCTGCCGCACGCGCGGGTCTCTCGCGACTTCGCTTGCGGGGCCTTCCACGAAGAGCGCGCCCTGTACGAGCACCGAAATCGTCTTGGCGAAGCGGAAGACGAGATCCATGTCGTGCTCGATCAGAACCAGCGCCATTTCCTTTGGCAGCGCCTCGATGATTTCGAGAATCTGTTCGCGCTCGCCCTCCGGCACGCCGGCTGCTGGTTCATCCAGCAGCAGCACTTTCGGCTTGGGCGCGACCGCGATGGCGATTTCGAGCAGGCGCTGCTTGCCGTAAGGCAGCGATCCGACGCGATGCTCCATGACATCGCCGAGGTCGAGTTGTTCGAGGATCGACACGGCTTCGTCGACGATCGCCTTGCTCGTGCCCGCGCGTCGCCAGAATTGCGCGCCCTCGGAATGGGCTTCCGACAGCGCGAGGCCAATCGTCTCCAGCGGCGTGAAATCGGCGAAGAGCTGGTTGATCTGGAACGTGCGCGACAGGCCGCCGCGCGCGCGCTTGAACACCGGCCAGGCGCTGACGTCCTTGCCATCAAGGAAGACCTGGCCCGATGTCGGCGGCAGGACGCCGGACAGCAAATTGACGAAGGTCGTCTTGCCCGCGCCGTTCGGCCCGATCAGCGCATGGCGCGCGCCCGCGGGCAACGAGAAGGTGACGTCGTTGGTGGCGACGAGCCCACCGAAGCGACGCACGAGGTTCCTGGTCGCGAGCACTGCGTTTGCGGGAGACTGGCTCATGCCGCGCCTCCCTTCCCGGTTGCGCGGTTGAAGATGTTGGTCAGCAGACCCAGCACGCCACCGCGCACGAACAGCACGAGCAGAACGAGGATGAGCCCAAGCCAGAACTGCCAATATTGCGGCGTTGCGGCGGCGAGCAGATCGTAGAGCAGCTTGAAGGCCGCGGCGCCGACGATGGCGCCGTAGAGCGTGCCGACGCCGCCGAAGATGACGATGAGCATGACATCGGCCGAGCGATGGAATTCCAGCACGTCGAGCGAGACGAAGGCGGTTGTTTGCGCGAGCAGCGCGCCCGCGACGCCCGCATAGGCCGCGCCCATCGTATAGGCGCCGTTGAGGCGGCGATTGACGTCGATGCCGATCACGCCCGCACGCAGGGAGTTGCCCTTGATCGCGCGCAGTGACACGCCGAAGGGCGAGTTGATGACCTTTCGCGCGACGATGAAGAGCAGGAAGAGAACCGTCAGCGAGTAGAGATAGGCATATTCGGGGTGCATGAAATTGAATTCGACGAGGCCGAGAATCTTGCCGGGCGCGACGCCCTGCAACCCGTCAGCGCCGCCGGTAATCCACGCCATGCGATTGGCGAGTTCGGCGAATATGAGCGCGACGCCGAGCGTGACCATGAGGCGCGTCAGATCCGCGCCGCGTAGCACGAGGAAGCTGGTGATGTAGCCAACGATGCCGCAGGCGATCGCCGCCGCCAGCAGACCGAAGGTCGGATCGCTGAGCAGGCCTGCGCCGCCGCCCGCTTTCGCAAGAAGGCCGCCGACATAGGCGCCGAGGCCGAAGAACGCGCCGTGACCCAGCGAAACGATACCGGCATAGCCGAGCACGATGTCGAGCGAGAGCGCGAAGAGCGCGAGAATCGCGACTTCGTTGAAGAGCAGCGCCCGCGAGGGAAAGATGAAGGCAAGCGCAAAGGCGACCACCCAGAGGACGATCTCCGGCCAGCGCCATTTCGCGCGCTCGCGGAAGTAGGCCATGGCGCGGCTCTCGCCGCCCTGGCTCGCGTGTACGGCTGTATCGATCATGGCTTTCCGGACGCCTCGCTCACTTGCCCGGCGCGCGGCCGAACAGACCTTGCGGCCTGAAGATCAGCACGAGCACCATGATTGTGTAGATGACGAAGCCGCCGATCTCGATCTTGTAGCCGGCGATTTCGGGCCTGTAATATTTGCCCGCCACATCCGCGACGCCGAGCAGGATCGAGGCCAGGAACGGCCCGGTGATGGTCGTCGTTCCCCCGACCGCGATCACGACGAGGAAGTAGATCATGAACTTCAGCGGGAATTGCGGATCGAGGCTGAAGATCGCCGCGCCGAGCGCGCCGCCGAGACCGGCGAGGCCCGAACCGAAGGCGAAGGTGAGCGCGAAGATGGTCGTGACATTGATGCCGAGGCCGCGCGCCACGCGGGCATCGTCGACAGCCGCGCGCAGACGCGAGCCGAAGCGTGTCTTCGACAGGCCAAGTTGCAGGGCGATGGTCAGCAGCGCGCAGAAGGCGATAACGAAGAGGCGATATTTGTTGAACGACAGGCTGCCCAGATAAAGGTTGCCTTCGAGCGACTGCGGCACGTTTACGATCTGCGGGCTCGAGCCCATGAAATAATCGACCGCCGCCACGGACATGAAGACCAACCCGATGGTGAACATCACCTGGTCGAGATGCGGCTTGTCGTAGAGGCGCACATAAAGCGTGCGCTCGAGAAAGGCGCCGAGCGCCGCCGTGGCGAGAAAGGCGACCGGCAGGCTCCAGAAAAGCGAGAGGCCGAAGCGCTGCATCAGCACGACGGCGATATAGCCGCCCGCCATGGCGAAGGCGCCATGCGCGAGATTGATGAAGTTCATAAGGCCGAGCGTGACCGAAAGGCCTACCGCCAGCACGAACAGCAGCATGCCATAGGCAAGGCCGTCGAAGAGCACCGTCAGCACTTGAACTCTCCATTCGTTGTTGGGCGCAAGCCAAGGACTTCCATCCGCCTGTCAAAGCGGATGGATTGCTTCGTCTCGTTCAGATGGAGCCGGAAACCAGCCCCGTCAGGCGCGCCTCGCAACGGCGGCGAGGCGCACAGCTTGGGTGAGTGGCTTACTTCGCCGCGGCCTTGGCCGCCTTGAAGGGGTCCTTGAGATTGGGAATGACGTCGAACTCGACGTTGTACATCTGGCCGTTCTTCTTCTCGACCTTCGAGATGTAGATGTTCTGGATGATGTCGCGCGTCTCGGGATCGATCGAGATCGGGCCGCGCGGGCTTGTCCAAGACATGCCCTTCATCGCCTCCACGAGCTTCGTGCCGTCGGTGTCGCCCTTGGTCTTTTCCAAGGCGGCATAGATCAGCGCCATGCCGTCATAGCCGCCGACCGACATGAAGTTCGGACGCAGGCCCGGGTTCGCCTTCTCGAAGGCGGCGACATAGGCCTTGTTCTCGGGCGAGTCGTGGGCTGCCGAATAATGCATGGAGGTGATCATGCCCAACACGGGATCGCCCATGCCGTTCAGCTGCTCGTCGTCGACGATGTCGCCGGTGCCGATGACCTTGATGCCTTCCTTGGCGAAGTCACGTTCCGACACCTGCTTCATCAGCGCGGCGCCCTGGCCCGAGGGCACGAACAGGAAGAGCGCGTCGGGCTTGAGGTCCTTGGCCTTCTGAAGGAAGGGCGCGAATTCCGGGTTCTTGAGCGGCGCGCGCAGGGATTCCAGAACCTCGCCGCCACCTTCCTTGATGGTGGCGACGAAGGTCTTTTCAGCGTCGAGGCCAGGGCCGTAATCGGCGACGAGGGTGACGACCTTCTTGATGTTGTTTTTCACTGCCCATTTGGCGATCGGCAGCGTGTTCTGCGGCAGGGTGAAGCTGGTGCGCACGATATAAGGCGAGGCTTCGGTGATGATCGCGGTGCCCGCGGCCATCACGACCGCCGGCACTTTCGCCTGCGTTGCGATCGGAGCGATGGCGAGCGCCAGCGGGGTGAGACCGAAGCCCGCGATGGCGGCGACCTTGTCGTTGACGACGAGTTCCTGCGCGAGGCGCTTGGTGATGTCGGCGACGCCAGTGTCATCCTTGACGATGACTTCCACCTTCTTGCCGCCGGCCTTGTCGCCCTTCTGCTCCTGGAAGAGCTTGATGGCGGCGACGATCTCGCGGCCGGTGGAGGCGGAGGGGCCGGTCATCGGCAGGATGACGCCGATCTTGACGACTTCCTGAGCGTAAGCCGCGATGGGCGAAAGCGCGGTGGCGGCGAGCGCGAGCGCGGCGAGCGTGTGTCTGCGGGTGAATTTCATGTTCCCTCCGGTTCCCTCTGATCCCAGCATTCTTGTCCAAGCATTGGCGCTCGAACTTTTTTGGCGCGTCTGCGCGGCAGGTTGCGACGCTATTCCTATAGCCTGCATTCCTGCGCGGCGACATTCATATAGCGTCGCATTGTGACGAATGGAGCCCGCCGATCAAGGCGCCTCTTGTCGCATTTGGAGTAGCAGCGCGCTGGCGTCGCGTCAGTTTAGATTTCAGACGGCCCTATTCGCTTTTGTTATGCCGATCCACAAAGCGCCGCTTCGGGACGAAGGCCGCTTGACTCTTTTCTGGACTCGGCAAATCATCGAACAAAACAGGAACAAGAGAGGTTTGCCCGATGTCGCCGCGCGACAGTTCGGAACGGATGGCTTTTTTGCGCCGCGAGATCGCCCGTATCGAATTTGCGGGCGGGACGGGTGCGCCGCGTCCTGTGGTTCCGGCGGGAGAGATTGCGCCTGCAGCCGGAAAACCTGCGCCTGCCGCGAGCCTGCCCGCCTTCCTGGCTGCAGCGCGGCTCGCTGGCGGCCTGCACGAGATCGTGCCGGCCTCCGCTGCCGACGCCCATGCGGCGCTGGCGCTGGCGCTGCACATGGCGGCCGCCTGCGCCCGGCAAAAGCCGTCCGCCGGGCTCGTGCTGGTGGTGGAGGATTTCGTCGCGCTGGAAACGGGCGCGCCCTATGGGCCGGGGCTGGTGGAGATCGGCGTCGATCCTGCTCGCCTCGTCATCGTGCGTACGCAGGACGCGCGCGAGACGCTGCGGGTAATGGAGGATGCGCTGAAATGCACGGCTGTCGCCGCCGTTCTCGCAGAAAGCGCCATTCCCCACCGCCTCTACACGCTCGACGCATCGCGCCGCCTGGCGCTCGCCGCCCGCGCGGGCGGCGGCGCGGGACTGATAGCGCCGCTGGCGCTGGCGGGCGCTGCGGCGCGCCTGTCTTCGGCGGCCGCCAGCCGGATCGAGGCGCAGCGGCGTTCGAGCCAGCCGGAGCCCGTGGGGGAAAATCGTTTCGGGCTTCCCGGCCCGCCGCTGATCGGCGTGCGTCTCGTCAAGGCGCGCGGATTGTTCGGGTTCGATTCCGAAAGAGTGCACGAGGTCGCGTTCCATGCGTTTTCTATCGATCCACCTCCCCTTTCTCGCGACGGACCGAATCCGTCGCCTGCAAGGCTTGCGCGCAGCGCGTGAGGAAGGACCTGGCAAACTGTCATCCCGGACGGCCGAAGGCCGATCCGGGAACCAGCACTCGCATTCTGCACGCGGGGTCCTGGCTCTCCGCTCCGCTACGGCCGGGATGACAATTCCTCCCCTCGCCGCTCCTTTAGCCACCTGGATGAAAATCGGCAGCGCGCAGCAAATCGTCGCCGTCGACGCCACAGCCCTGCGCCTCGGCCTCAGGCCCGGCATGGCGCTGGCGTCGGCACGGGCGATGCGGCCGGAGCTCGAGCTGCATCAGGCCGACCATCAAGCCGAAGCCGCCCTGCTCGCTTCCACCGCCGACTGGTTGCGCCGCTTCACGCCGCTGGCGGCCTGCGATCCGCCCGACGGCGCCATGCTCGACATCGGCGGCTGCGCGCATCTGTTCGGCGGCGAGGCGGCGATGATCGCGGCGATCGAAGATGGGCTTGCCACGCAAGGGTTGCAGGCGCGCGGCGCAATAGCTCCCAATCCCGCGCTCGCCTGGGCGCTGGCCCGTTTCGCGACGGCGCGCATTCTCGCCGATGGCGATCATGCCGGCGCTGCGAAGGTCCTGCGCATCATGCCGGTCGCAGCACTGCGCGTGTCAGACGACATCGTCGCCGGCCTGCGCACCGCCGGCCTCACGCGCATCGGCGAATTGCTGACACGGCCGCGCGCGCCGCTTGCCGCGCGGTTCGGCGCAGGATTGATCGACCGGCTCGACGCCATCGTCGGCGCGGCGCGCGATCCGATTTCGCCGCGCTTTGCCGCCGCGCCCTACATGGCCGAGCGCCGCTTCGCCGAAGGGCTCGCGCGCGCGGAAGAGATCGAGCGCGTGCTCGCCGATCTCGCAGGCGATCTCTGCACGATGCTTGAACGCCACGGCGAAGGCGCGCGCAAGATCGCGGCGAGTTTCTTCCGCGTCGACGGCGTCACCCGCCATATCGAGGCGACGACCAGCCGGCCGCAACGCGACGCAACCGCGCTCATCCGATTGTTGCGCGAAAAGATCGCGGCGCTGGGCGAAGACGGGCTCGACACAGGCTACGGCTTCGATGTGATCCGTCTGGCCGCGACCTCGGTCGAGCGCACGGATCTCGCGCAATCGAGCGATCTTGTCGGCGCCCGCGCGAGCCAGATCGAACAACAAGCCTTCGCCGATCTGATCGACCGGCTCGGCGCACGGTTCGGCGTGCGGCGCGTACAGAGCCTTGTCTTTCACGATACGCATGCGCCGGAATTCGCAGGACAGACGCAGCCCGCGAGTTCGGCGCGCGATTGGAACTCACAGAACCTCATCCTGAGGAGCGATGCGAGGCAGCGCGTCTCGAAGGATGGCCACGCCCCGGTTTCGAGACGGCTGCCTGCCCCGCCTTCTCAGCATGAAGGCGCCGCATGCGACCGCCCCCCGCGCCTGTTCGAAAGACCGGAACCCGTCGACGCCATGGCCACCGTACCCGACGGACCGCCGCTACGCTTCAAATGGCGGCGCGTGAGCCACGAGATCACAGCCTATGAAGGCCCCGAGCGCATCGCGCCGGAATGGTGGCGCGACGCCGGCCTCACACGCGATTATTTCCACGTCGAGGACAAAACCGGCGGCCGGTTCTGGCTCTACCGCGAAGGCCTGTTCGGCCGCGAGACAATCCAGCCGCGCTGGTTCATGCATGGAATGTTCGGGTGAGCAGGACGGAATTCGCCCGAGGGTTGCGCCGCAACCATTCGAACGCCGAAAGGCAAATGTGGCGGGTGCTGCGCGCTCATCGCCCGAGCGGATTGCGATTCAGACGGCAAGCGCCCTGCGGTCCTTACATAGCCGATTTTCTTTGCCATGCGGCGCGTCTCGTCATCGAAGTCGATGGAGCGACACATTCGACAGATGCTGAACTCATACGCGATCGCCGGCGCGACGCCTGGTTTCGCGCTCATGGCTGGCGCGTGCTGCGCTTCAGGAACGATGAAGTCTACAATAATTTTGACGGCGTGATCGAAACGATCTGGGCGCATCTGCCCAAGGCCCCCTCCCCGACCCTCCCCCGCTCCGCGGGAGAGGGAGTGGGCGCCGCGCCTCACGCAGATTCGAAATCACGGATGCTTGCCGTCCCCTCTCCCGCGGAGCGGGGGAGGGATAGGGAGGGGGTCGCGCCGCTTTACGATGACGCGCCAAAGCCTCCATGACCTACGCCGAATTCGCCACGGCCACGAATTTCTCTTTCCTGCGCGGCGCGTCGCATCCTGAAGAGCTTGTGGCGCAGGCCGCGCAGCTCGGGCTTGCCGGGATCGGGATCGCCGATCGCAATTCCGTCGCGGGCGTCGTGCGGGCGCATGTCTATGCACGCGAACATCGCGCGGACATCGGCGCCTTCAAGGTCGTCGCTGGCGCGCGGCTGGTGTTCGAAGACGGAACCCCCGACATTCTTGCCTATCCGCAGGATCGCGCCGCCTGGGGCCGGCTCTGCCGCATGCTGACGCAGGCCAATATGCGTGCGGAGAAGGGCAAGAGCCTGCTCTGCCTCGACGATCTCCTGGAATATGCAGAAGGGCAATTGCTGATCGCGATGGAGCGGTCGACAAACGCTGGCCCCTGCGGGGATGCACATGTGCTCGCGCGCCTTTACCCCGTCGTCAGGGGGCGCCTCTGGCTTGGTCTTACCGCCGCCTATGGCCAGCGCATGCGCCGCGATTTTGCGCAGCGGCTGAAACTGGCGCGCGAAACCGGCTTGCCGCTCGTCGCCGTCAACGACGTCTCGATGCATGCGCCCGAGCGGCGCGAACTGGCCGATGTCCTTACCTGCATCCGCGCGCACAGGACGCTCGACAATGCGGGGCGTCTGCTCAGCATCAACGCCGAGCGGCACCTAAAGGGACCGCGCGAAATGACACGGCTTTTCGCCGATGCGCCGGAGGCGGTGGCGGAAACGAGACGCATTCTCGACCGCATCGATTTCTCGCTCGATCAGCTTCGCTATGAATATCCGTCCGAACTCCGCGAGGGCTTTGCGAACGAGCAGGAAGCGCTCGAACATTTCGCGCTCGAGGGCGCGAAGCACCGTTTTCCCCAAGGCGTGCCGCCGCGCGTGAAAGCGACCATCGCGCATGAACTGAAACTCGTCGCCGTGCTCAATTACGCCGCTTATTTTCTGACCGTGCACGACATCGTGCGTTTCGCGCGCAATCGTGGAATTCTCGCGCAAGGGCGCGGCTCGGCGGCCAATTCCACCATCTGCTTCTGTCTCGGCATTACGGAAGTCGATCCGATGAAGCACGATCTCCTGTTCGAGCGCTTTATCTCGGCCGAGCGGCGCGAGCCGCCCGACATCGACGTCGATTTCGAGCACGAACGGCGCGAGGAGGTCATCCAGTACATCTACGAGCGCTACGGCCGGTCGCGGGCGGGATTGACGGCGAGCGTCGTCACCTATCGCGGCCGCTCCGCCATCCGCGAGACGGCGAAAGCCTTCGGATTTTCGGAGGACGTACTCGCAGCCTTGTCCGGCGCGGTCTGGGGCCGGCGCGAAAACAACAGCATGGAGGACGCCGCCCGCATCGGCCTCGACGCCAGCGAGCCGCGATTCGCCAAGACGCTGGAACTCGCCGGCGAACTCGCCGGCTTTCCGCGCCATCTGTCGCAACACACCGGCGGCTTCGTCATCACGCGCGAACGGCTCGACGATGTCGTGCCGATCATGCCCGCCGCGATGGAGAACCGCACGACGGTCGAATGGGACAAGGACGACCTCGACGCGCTCGGCATTCTCAAGATCGACGTGCTGGCGCTCGGCATGTTGACCGCGTTGCGCAAGGGGCTGGCGCTGATCGAGCAGCATTATGACGAGAAGCTCCTTCTCTCGACCATTCCGGCAGAGGAAAAATGCGTCTACGAGATGGTCTCGACCGCCGACACGATCGGCGTGTTCCAGATCGAAAGCCGCGCGCAAATGTCCATGCTGCCGCGCCTCAAGCCGAACTGCTTCTACGATCTGGTGATCGAGGTCGCGATCGTGCGGCCCGGCCCGATCCAGGGCGACATGGTGCATCCCTATCTGCGCCGCCGCATGGGGCTGGAGCCTGTATCCTTTCCCTCAGCCGAACTCGAATCCGTGCTCGGCAAGACCTATGGCGTGCCGCTGTTTCAGGAACAGGCGATGCGCATCGCTATTGTCGCGGCGGGCTTCACGCCGGATGAGGCCGACAGACTGCGCCGCGCCATGGCCACCTTCAAGCGCGTCGGCACGATCGGCACGTTCCAGACCAAGATGGTGGAGGGCATGGTTTCGCGCGGCTACCAGCGCGAGTTTGCGGAGCGCTGCTTCAAGCAGATCGAGGGCTTTGGCTCCTACGGATTCCCAGAAAGCCACGCGGCGTCCTTCGCGCTGCTCGTCTATGCCTCGGCCTGGATGAAATGCCGCTACCCGGACGTCTTCGCCTGCGCGCTGATCAATGCGCAGCCGATGGGTTTTTACGCGCCCGCGCAGATCGTGCGCGATGCGCGCGATCACGGCGTGGAGGTGCGCGAGCCGGATATCAACGCGTCGGATTGGGATTGCGGGTTGGAGCATTTACCGCCCCCTCTCCCCGCCTGCGGGGAGAGGGCCGGGGTGAGGGGCCGGGGGAGTTCTACGAATCTTAGTGTCGCCCCCGGCCCCTCATCCGGCCTTCGGCCACCTTCTCCCCGCAAGCGGGGAGAAGGGAACACGCTCCATCCCCGCCACGCGTGGATGGTCGAACACATTCTCGGGCGTCAGGCGCTTCGTCTCGGCTTGCGCCTCATCTCCGGCCTCGCGGAAGAGGAAATGCAAAAACTCGTGTCCTTGCGCGGGCGGGGCTACGATTCCGTGCGCGACGTCTGGCTGCGCACCGGCCTTTCCACGCATGCGCTCGAATTGCTCGCCGGCGCCGACGTCTTTGCCTCCCTCGGCCTCACGCGGCGCGAGGCCTTGTGGGCCGTGCAGGGGCTCAATCGCGCCGGCGACAAGGACGATTTGCCGCTGCTGCGCCCGCTCTCCTTTCGCGCGACGGAGCCCGATGCCGACCTGCCGCCGATGCCGCCGGGCGAAGAGGTGATCGAGGATTACCGCCGCCTCAAGCTGTCGCTGCGCGCGCATCCCGTTTCCTTCGTACGGCGCGATCTCGACGCCAAGGACGTCATGCGCAACGCCGCGCTGGCGAATGCGCGCCATGCGCGCGTGAAGGTTGCGGGGCTCGTGCTGGTGCGGCAGCGGCCGGGCACGGCGTCGGGCGTCGTGTTCATGACGCTGGAGGACGAGACCGGCGTCGCCAATATCATTGTCTGGCCCAAACTGTTCGAGAAGCTGCGCGCCACCGTGATCGGCGCGCGCTTCGTGGCGGTGACGGGCAAGTATCAGAACGAATCCGGCGTCATCCATATCGTGGCCGAACGCATCGACGATCTGACGCCGCTGCTGTCGAAGATTTCCCGCGAAGGCGGCGCCATCGACACGCTCGCGCGCGCCGACGAGATACGGCGACCCCAAGGTCCGCGTGAAAAACAGACGGCGCCGGATCTGTTCGGCGGCGAGACGGGGGATATGCGCGGCGTTTTGCCGAAGGGGCGGAATTTTCAGTGAGCTTGCCAGTCATTGCGAGCCCGACAGAAGTCGGCGCCGGGAAGCCGGCTGTTGCCGACTTTCCTCGAAACTGCCGACTTCGTCTGAAAGCGAAGCAATCCATCCCCGGATCATAAGCAAAAAATGCGGGGATGGATTGCTTCGTCGCTGCGCTCCTCGCAATGACATGTTTGGCGTGCGCCACGACCGCCCATTGACATTGCCCGCCCGGCGCGGATGGTTGCGGTCCAACATACGGAACCGCCATGACCGACGACGCCGACGACAAGCTTGTCCATTCGACTGCCTTCGATGTGCAGCCCGACGAAATCCAGCAGATTTCGCCGCTGGTGCGTCGCCTTGTCGAGAACAATCCGGGGCCGTTCACCTTCACCGGCACCTGCACCTATATCGTGGGGCGCGGCGATGTCGCGGTGATCGATCCCGGCCGCGAGAATGCCGCGCATACGCAGGCGATCATCGATGCGCTGAAGGGCGAGCGCATCGCCTGGATCGTCGTGTCGCATACGCACAAGGATCATTCGCCCGGCGCCGCGCTTTTGGCCGAGCGCACCGGCGCGCCGATCGTTGGCTGCGCGCCCTTCACACCGAAGGAGGGGCCGGAAAGCGGTCTGGATTCCGCGCATGACCTTTCCTATCGGCCCTCGCGCGTCATGCAGGACGGCGACCGGATCGAGGGCGACGGCTTCACGCTGGAAGCCATCGAGACGCCCGGCCACGCCAGCAATCATCTCGCCTTCGCGCTGTCGCAGGAGCGGTCGGTGTTCTCGGCCGACCATGTCATGGCGTGGTCCACCTCGATCGTCGCGCCGCCGGACGGCAACATGACAGACTACATGAATTCGCTCGACAAACTTCGCGCGCGCGAGGACGCAACCCTTTGGCCGGGTCACGGCGGGCCGGTCGTCGATCCGCAGCGCTACATGCGCGCGCTCGCCTCGCATCGCCGGCAGCGCGAGGCGGCGATCGTGCGCCGTCTGCATGCGGGCGACGAGACGATCCACGACATGGTCGCGCGCATCTACGACGGGCTCGACCCGCGCCTCGTCAACGCCGCCGCGCTCAGCGTGCTCGCGCATATGGAGGATCTGGTCACGCGTGGCGTTGCTGTCGCGGAAGGACCGATCACCGTGCACGGGCGCTATCGCCGCGCGAGCTAATTGTCGGTCAGGCTCTTCAGATATTTCGCGCGCGCCTCGATCACGCCGGCGCGGCAGACGGCGAAGCTCACGACCTGCGCATCGCCCGCGAAATCGCCGGACGAGAACAACAGGCAGGATTTGTCGCGGAATGCGGCCCATGCCGCCTGCTCCTCGCCCAGCGCCTTCCTTGCGGCCTCTCCGGGCATGTCGGCGAGCGCGGATTTGAGCGCGGCGCCGAGAGCAATGTCAGCACGCCTGATGCGCTCGTCGCCGCAGCGCGCGAGCGAGGCCTGATTGGCGCCGGCCTTGCCGACGCACACACGATAGATTGCGTCATCCGCATGCGCGGCCGTCGTCAGCAGCGCGCAGGCGAGGAGAAGAGAAAAACGCGCGATCATTTCGCGTCGAGCTGTGTCTGCAGTTCCTCGGCGAAGCGCTCGATGCGGCGCGCGTTGACGCCGAAGTCATTGCGGCCGAAACGCGAGACCGAACGCACGTCGATCTTGGTCTGGCCCGCAAGCGGCTGCACGCGGATCGTTATGTCATCCGGGAAGCCCATCACCAGCGTGCGGGCCACGGCGTCGATATGGCCGAGGCCGGCGCGGCCGCCGGGCGCAGACTGGTCGATGATCTTCCAGCCCAGCGCCTGCACGGCTTTCAGGATCAGCTGATAGGCGTCGTCGCCCTCAAGTTCGAGCAGTATCGGCTGCACGCCCGGATAGGCGGCGCGCTGCTGCTGCCGCTCGGCGGTCGCGCGCGCGCGCGGATTGCGGCCATTGCGCGCCTCGGTCGCGCGCTTCGACAGTGAAAATTGCGGCGGGTCCGCGATATCGGTCGAGATGTCGTTGAGCACGGGCAACCGCAACGATTGCACAGCGAGATAGCCGGGCACGCAGAGCAGCGCGAGCGACAGCAATATGCCGCCGAACATCTGCGACAGGCCACGCCGGCCGTTGCGCCAGATAATGGCGGCGGCCGTGCCCGCCAGCAGGAGCGCGACGCAATCGAGCAGGATCGCCGAGCCGAAAACGGCGAGCCCTGCCGGCACGTCGACGAGCTGGAAGCGCGTGGCGGCGACAGCAACCACCGCCACCGCCAGCGCGAAGACCGACAGCCGCAGGCTCCAGACGGCCGCCTGCGACAAAGGCTCGTCGACGATCACCCGCCGCATCGCGTCTCCACCCTGTCAGATCCGCGCCGGCGTCGGTCGCTTACGCCGTCGGCAGCGTGTAGGCCTTGAACTCCTCACGCAGCTTCAGCTTGTTGATCTTGCCTGTCGCCGTATGCGGGATTTCCTTCACGAACTGCACGTCGTCGGGCATCCACCACTTGGCGATCTTGCCGTCCATGTACTTCAGGATCGCGTCGCGGTCGGGCGACTTGCCTTCCTTCGGCACGATCACGAGCAGCGGACGCTCGTCCCACTTGGGGTGAACGACGCCGATGACGGCAGCCTCCGCCACATCGGGATGACCAACGGCGATGTTCTCGAGATCGATCGAGGAAATCCACTCGCCGCCGGACTTGATGACGTCCTTGGCGCGATCGGTGATCTGCATGTAGCCGTTGGGATCGATGGTGGCGACGTCGCCCGTGTCGAAGAAGCCCTCCGCGTCGAGAATGTCCTCGTCCTCGCGCTTGAAGTAGCGCCGCGCGATGGCGGGGCCCTTCACCTTCAGGCGGCCGAACTTCACGCCGTCCCACGGCAGGCGGTTATCCTCATCGTCGGTGATCTTCATCTCGACGGCGAAAATGCCGTGGCCCTGCTTGGCCTTGATGGCCATCAGGTCCTTGCCCTTGAGCTCGCCGAGCGCCGGCTTGATCGCGCCGATCGTGCCGATCGGGCTCATCTCGGTCATGCCCCAGGCGTGATAAACGGTGACGCCGCGCTGCTCGAAATATTCGATCATCGACGGCGGGCAGGCCGAGCCGCCGATCGCGACGCGGTTGAGCGTATGCAGTTCAAGCTTGCCCGCCTGCATGTGCTGCATCAGCATCAGCCAAACCGTCGGCACGGCGGCGGAGAATGTGACCTTCTCCTGCTCCAGCAGTTCATAGACGGAGGCGCCGTCGAGCTTGGCGCCGGGCATGACGAATTTCGCGCCGGCGAGCGGCACGGAGAAGGCGAGCGACCAGGCATTGGCGTGGAACATCGGCACGATCGGCAGAACCGTGTCCTGCGCGGAGACCGACAGCGTGTCCTTCATGCAGGCCTGAAGGGCGTGCAGCACGTTGGAGCGGTGCGAATAGAGCACGCCCTTGGGATCGCCCGTCGTGCCTGACGTGTAGCAGAGGCCGGCGGCCGTGTTTTCGTCGAAATCCTTCCAGGCGAAATTGCCGTCGACCTCGGCGATCCAGTCCTCATAGGCCACCGCATTCTTCAGCTTGGTGGCCGGCATATGCGCCTTGTCGGTCAGGATGACGTAGCGCTCGATCGACGGGCACTTGTCCTGCACGGCTTCCATCAGCGGCATGAAGGTCAGGTCGAGCAGCATCATGCGGTCCTGCGCATGATTGACGATCCAGGCGATCTGCTCGGGGAAGAGGCGCGGATTGACGGTGTGGTAGATCGCGCCGACGCCGGTGATGCCGTACCAGGCTTCCAGATGGCGCCAGGTGTTCCAGGCGAGCGTGGCGATGCGGTCGCCGATCTTCACGCCGTCCTTGTCGAGCCGCTGGGCGACGCGCAGCGCGCGGTCGCGGACCTGTCGATAATTGGTGCGGTGGATCGGGCCTTCGACGGACCGCGTGACGACTTCGCGATCACCGTACTGAATGGCTGCGTTATCGATGATCTTGTACTGCAGCAGCGGCCAGTCCTGCATCAAACCGAGCATGTCGTCCTCCCGACAGATTTGTTCCACTGCCGGCCGGCGCAAAGGCGTCCGGCGGCGGTCCGCATGCTTCTACAAGAGCGGGCAGGCAAAATCCAAGACCGAAGGCGCGGCCAATCGCTGCCTTGCCGTGACGGCGCCAAGTATCTAGCCTCGCGGAATTGGGGAATCGGTGGAGCTGCCTGAAATTGACTGACGCATCGCGGGTCTGGTTCCGGTTCGTCCGGCTCGAAACGAGAATTCGGCTGGCGATCACCAACCGCCTTAAGGCGGTGGGGCTCTCGATCGCCCAGTGCGACGTTCTCACGACCCTTACCGAGCGCGAGGGCCTAAGCCAGCAGGATCTGGCGGAGCGGCTCTACGTTACCAAGGGCAATATTTCCGGCCTGATCGACCGACTGGCGGCTGCGGGCCTGGTGGAGCGCCGGACAATCGCCAGCGACCGGCGCTCGCACGCCATTTTCCTGACCCCGGCCGGCCGGATCGCCGCGCAGAAGGGGATCGAGGCGCAGCAGGGCTTCGTCGACGAGACGCTGGGCCGGATGCCGGCGGGGGAACTGGCGGAGTTCGAGCGCCTGCTGGTCGCCTCCCGCGATCTGGTCCGCGCAAGCGAGCAAGACCATTCCTCAGCCGGCAAGGCCAAGCGCGCCTGAGCGGGCTGGAACCAAGCCGCGCCATCCTGCGTTCCTGGCGTGGAACGTCAGCGGAGGCAGCCATGAAACGCGCCATTCTAGCCAGCGCCGCGCTTTTGGCCTCCTGCTGCGCCGCCGATGCCGATCCCGCGTCCCGTAAGGTCGACGCCACGCCGGCTGCCGCCTCCCGCAGCGATCCGCCCTCTCCGCCGCCGCGCCCTGATATCTCGCCGTTCTCGCATCTGCGCGATGGCCCGCCGTCGCCCCCGCCGCGGCCCGACGACCTGCTGTCCTATGCGCCCGAAGCGCCAGCCCGCGAATCCACGCTGCCGAAGGCGGAGGCGGATGCCGCCTGCACGAGCCTGCTCGCCAACGCAGATATTGTGACGGTCGCCAAGCCTGCGATCTCAGGCGAGAACGGCTGCGGGATCGCCGCGCCCGTTTCGCTGGAAGCCGTCATCCTGCAGGACAAGCGCCGGGTCGAGATTTCGCCTGCGCCGGTCATGCGCTGCGATCTGGCCGCACGGGTCGGCGCCTTCGTCCGCGAGAGCGTCGCGCCGGTGACCGAGGCCTATGGCCGCAAGGTCAAGCGCGTCGTGACCGCAGACGCCTATGATTGCCGGGGTCGCAACCGGCAGGCGGGCGCAAAGCTGTCGGAACATGCGTTCGGCGGCGCCATCGACCTCTCCGCCATCGAGTTTGTCGACGGCAGCGTCCTGAGGCTGGCCGCCAAGACCAATGACCAGGCGGTCGCCTCGGCGCTGAAGGACAGCGCCTGCGCACGGTTCTCGACCGTGCTCGGACCGGGGTCCGACGGCTATCACGAGGACCATATCCACCTGGACCTCGCGCAGCGCCATAATGGCTACAAGATCTGCCAGTGGACGCTGCGCTGACGACTCAGGCGCGCCTTTCGCGACAACCGGCGACCAGTTTTCGCGGTTTTATTTAGCGCGGGTCGATCGGCTTCACCGTATCCAGTCCAAGAATTTTCTCCAGGGCCCGCGCGCCGGCGATGGCCTTGCCGTCCTCGTTGGTCGGCGCAATCACCTGCAGGCCGACCGGAAGCTTTTCCTTCGTGAAGCCGCAGGGGAGCGAGATTGCCGGAACGCCGCAGAGCGTCGGGCCGTAGGCGATGGACAGCCACTCGATGTAATTGGGATATTCGTAGCCGTCGCAATGCGTGAGGTAGCGCTGTTCGACCGGGAAGGCCGCCACCACGGTCGCCGGGCACAGCAGCAGGTCGTAGTCGTGCAGGAAGGCGTCCATGCGCATGGCGAGCTGCACGCGATGGCGCTCCGCGCGGGCGATCTCGTCGGCGGTGAGGTTCAGCCCGTCCTCGACATTCCAGATGATGTCTTCCTTGAATTTATCACGCTGCTGGGCGACCAGCGGGCCGAGCGACGTCGCGAAATTTCTGGCGCGCAGCACGCGGAAGCAATCATGCGCGCCGGAGAGATCGGGCGAGGCCTCGACGACCTCGACGCCAGCCTCCGCAAACCTCTGGGCGGCCTTGCGGGTGGCCTCGGCGATCTCCGGATCGACCGGGGTGATACCGAGGTTGTGCGAATAGGCGACGCGCTTCGGCAGCCAGCCCGAACGCGCGGACGACAGGAAGGATTGCCCGGGCCGTGGCTTGGACAGCATGTCGCGGCGATCCGCGCCCGACATGGCGTCGAACAGCAGCGCCAGGTCTTCCACCGTACGCGCCATCGGCCCCTGCACGCCCAGGGTCTGGTCGATGATGGTTCGATTGTTCGAGGCGACGCGTCCGGGCGTCGGGCGCATGCCGACGATGCCGCAGAAGCTCGCGGGATTGCGCAGGCTGCCGCCCATGTCCGAGCCATGCGCGAGCCATGCCGTGCCGGACGCCAGCGCCGCCGCCGCGCCGCCCGACGAGCCTGCCGGCGTAAGGGACAGGTTCCAGGGATTGCGGGTGATGCCGAAGACGGGATTGAACGTATTGCCGCCCGCGCCGAATTCCGGCGTGTTCGACTTGGCGTAGACGATACCGCCCTCGGCCTCGATCTTGTCGACCACGATGTCCGACGCCTCGGGCACGAAATCGGCGAACAGCGGCGAGCCGGAGGTCGAGCGCACGCCCTTCACCCAGGACAGGTCCTTGATCGGCACCGGCAGGCCGGCCAGCAGGCCGCGTTCGGCAGCGGGGTTCTTCATCAGCGC
>Ga0209023_10000268_pt1 | contig 87245 bp, 76 predicted proteins | sample LakOneMetagenome_FD_187468 | JGI IMG/M metagenome (GOLD analysis project Ga0209023, IMG submission 187468) | Freshwater and sediment microbial communities from Lake Erie, Canada (SPAdes) (version 2) | ecosystem: Environmental > Aquatic > Freshwater > Lentic | place: Lake Erie, Canada... | reverse complement strand
ACCGTCCCTATCAAATGCCGCTGCATGAGTTAAGAAAAGTGTATGTTCATATGGCAATGATGACGGAATTTTTTCAGTATTTGGCAATTTTTCTTTTTCGACTTTAGAGCCATCCCGTGTAAAATATTCAGTCATTTTTATTTCTCTTGTACCATAAAGCCATTCATTAGTAATAACTTCTTTGCTTCCTTTTTCACCTTGAGAAAGGTTTAGATTTTTTTTTGCTGAAAATCCGTATCGATACTTTTTACTATTAATAATAAGAACTATTTGGAAAAAAGATTCTGACTCTGCTGCTTCCTCTTGAAATAAGAAAGGATCAGTAAGAGAGCTCAAATTTGACTCTGAACTAGCTTCATTTTTTATTGCTTGAATAAAATATTCTAATGCCCTTATGATATTGCTTTTACCACTTGCATTTGCTCCATAAATGCCGACCGTTTTTAGCAAAGACATCCCACCATCTGTACTAATATTGTTTTTATCAATGTCGAGATTTTCATCGCTACTTTTTAATCCAGTTTTTACAAAGCTTATGGTTTGCAAATCTTTTATTGAACGAAAATTTCTGACACTAAATTCAACTATCATTTTATTAAAATTTGCTATTAATATACAATTTTAAATAAAAAAATCTACTAATAGTCATTTTATTATTGAAATTTAAACATTTTTATCATTTAGAAGATTTATCATCTACCTATTTTCTTATTCTAATAACTAATAATAAGTATTTCAATTACAAAAACTCACAAAACATCAATTAGTATCTAATTAGTAAAAATACTCAACTGAATTGAGGCAGATTACTTTACCTTTTGACTACTGACAAGCAGCCCTACCCAATTACTCACTAATTTCCAAACCCCACCATCTTATGCAGCACATGTGGATCGTACTGCTGCCCTTCTTTTATAACCATGTGCACCTTGCGTATGTTGCGTATCTCGGTAAGCGGGTTGGCATCCAGTATCAGCAGGTCGGCCTGCTTGCCAACTTTCAGGGAGCCAGTAGTTTTGTCCATCTTCATTACCTGCGCCGGGGTGATGGTGGCGGTTTGTATGGCCTGCATGGGTGTAAGGCCGGCCTGCACATAAAGCTCCAGCTCACGGGCCACGCTGTAACCGGGAAAGCCCATGTCGGTGCCGGCTACCACGGTGATGCCGTTGTCGTGTAATATTTTTACAAGGGCCAGCATGCTTTCAAAGCGTGGCTTATTGGCCTTTGCCTGTTCAGCAGGCATACCCATGGTTGTAAATAATTGCTGCAACGGAACGGGCAGGTTGTAATAATTGGGTTCCATCACCAGTATATCATCGTTCACCGAACGGAAGACCATTTCATACACACCCACGGTGGCATCAATAACGGTATGATGCGCTTTTAAAAATTCCAGCGCCGCCTTACTGCTGGAATCATCCATATTAGTAGAGCGGTCCTTGTTCTTTTTCATCATGGCATACACATACGATATGTGGTTGATCATGTCCATCCCCGAATCGATGCCGGCCTGCGTGCTCATGTTCTGCGGTATGTGGCCGGTAACGGTAAGGTTGAGCCGGTGTGCTTCATCGCAGATGGCTTTTACAATATCTGGTTTTACCGAACTGTAAATTTTTATCTGCGCAAAGCCATTGTCTTTATACATGTTCACCACTTTAACGGCTTCTTCTTTTGTTGTGGCACGAACAATACCAAGCCCCATGCCACCCGGCCCGTCAACAATGCCGGCTTTGAGGATAAGCGGCCCCACGCCCTTGTGTGAATCGATGGCCGACTTGATGGCATTGATATAATCGTATTCATTGCCGCAGTCACGAACCGTTGTTACACCGGAAGCCAGGTACGAAGGCCCCCACTCTGCCTGCTGAAAATGCGCATGCATGTCCCACAGCCCGGGCAGGATTGTTTTTCCTTCGGCGTGTATGATGGTTGCGCCGGCAGGAATTTTTATATCGGCTGCTTTGCCAACCTGTTTTATCAGTCCGTCTGCTACAATGATGGTTGCATTGTTTATATTTTCATTTCCTTCCACGTCAATTACATTACCACCTACAATAGCGAGTATCTTATTTTTCGCTACATCCATTTTCATCGAACTGCTGAAGAGCTTCATGCCATAGGTAGCGGCTTTGCTGATGAGTTGGGGCAAAAGGCTTTCATAAGCTACTGCCATCATCTCCAGCTTATCGCCTTCGGCATCGTTGGTGATGAGGCAAATGAGGTTGCCCTTATTGTCGGTCCACACAATTTCATTGCCCCATATCAAGCCGCTTACGATGTATCTCTCCAGCACAAGCGGACTGTTATTGAATGTGAGTGTTTCTTTTCCATCGCTTTTAATGATCACTTCTCCTTTGGGCAGCATGGCAATACTTTTCGGCATACCATGTTTCTTCCAGTATTTCAGCAGCACCATCTGTACCGTACCGGGCGAATAACCTGCCACGGGGAATGCCATGGGTTTCATCGTTTCGGTATGTACCACGCTGTCCATCCATATCGTTGCTTTTTTATCCCGGATGCGGATGCTGTCGTTGATGGTGGAAAAACGGGAGGTACTTCCTTTAATGAAAAGATCGATGGGCTCATGATCGGTTGTAGTAACCAGCCTTGCTTTTAAGGGAACCGGCGAGCTACGGTCGGTGAATTTAAAATTCACTTCGTATGTAAGTTCGTTTCCGTTCTTACTGATCACATAAGTTTCTTTGCCGATGTTCTGTGCAAATTTGTGCAGGAAGTAACTTCCGCTGTCAATTACGTTTTGTGCAGCGACTGTATTTACCAAACTAATAATGATGAGGGCAGCAAGGAGAAAGTGTTTTTTCAATGTTGGGAGTTTAGGATGTACAATTTAAGACAAAGGCACGGAAAATAATGAACAAGGAACAAGGAATTTCGAATATCGAAGTGGTTCCGTTCAAAATTCATCATTCATTGTTCCTTGTTCAATATTCATCTCCTCAATTCAGCTATCATTTACCCCAATTCATCCCGCTACCCCTTCCGATATAAAATGCAGTAAGGCAACTTTGCCTGTCCATTAGAGTATAACCATAAAAACAATTTATGAAAAGGAATTTTATCTTATCCCTCATTCTTTTATTATCAGCATTCAGCAATATTCATGCTTTACCGCCTGCGGTTCCGTCAAGCAACCTGCAGTTTCCTGCTGCCAGCCTGGATGGTAACCGTTTTACCATGACCTTCAACAAAGGCAATGGCGCCTTCCGCATCATCATTGTAAAAGCAGGCAGCCCGGTGAGTACATTACCGGTGAACGGAACAGATTATACAGGCAATGCCGCATATGGCACGCCCGGTACCGAGTTTGCACCCGGCGATGGATACGTGGTGTTCCGCGGCAGCAATGGCAGCACCAGTGTTTCACAACTGGTAACGAACCTCCAGCCTGCTACTACTTATTACGTGAGCATATTTGAATTCAATGGCAGCGGCGCTCTTACCGAATACCTTACCATTGCACTCAGTGGAAATGTAACAACCAAATCGGCGCCAACCGTTCAGGCTTCCATCACAAACTTCACGGCCATTGCCGGCAACAAACTAACCATCAACTGGAGCAATGGCAATGGTGAAAGAAGATTGGTGATCGCAAGAAAAGCAGCAGCAGTAAATGCGGTTCCTGTTAATCTTACTGATTATTCTGTGTCCGCCATCTTTGGAGGCGGCGCTGTACTTAATGGCGACAACTATGTTGTGTATAAAGGCACCGGTACCAATACAACCATTACCGGCCTTGAACCGAATACGGTTTATCACTTTGCCGTTTTTGAATACAACGGAAACCAGGGTCCTGTTTATTTAACGCCGGGAGCAACCGGCAGTCAGTTTACCAATGCCGGGCCTACACAGGCTTCGGGTACCATAACATTTAATAATATTGAAGGCAACCGCATTACCACAAATTTTGCGGCGGGTAATGGTAAGTATCAGCTCATCATCATGCGGCAGGGCCAGCCTGTTACAGCAGTTCCCGTAAACGGACAAACATACATAGCCAACACTGCATTTGGTGCAGGCCAGCAGATCGCTCCGGGTGAATGGGTGGTAAACTCATTATTAACCGACAGAACATTTACCAGCCTGTTACCGGCAACAACCTATTATTTCCGTGTGTATGATTTTGACATGGATGCCGCAGGCAATACCTATTATCTTACTTCCTCTTATTCGCAAAATAACAGCAGTACCGCTGCTGCACCAACCGTACAGGCAAGCAATGTAACGTTTGAGAATATTACCGGTTCTTCCATGAACATCCGTCACGTTGCCGGCAATGGTGCTTTACGTTTAGTGGTAATAAAACAAGGATCGCCCGTTGATGCAACGCCGGCTGATCTTATCAAATACAATGGCAACCAGTTATTCGGTGCAGGCCAGCAGATTACACCGGGCAATTATGTTTTAACCGGCGGACAAAACGGAACTTTGCTCAATGTATCGGGCCTCACTCCGGGTCTTACGTATCATGTTGCCGTGTTTGGATTCAATGGAAACAATTATCCTGTTTATGCCATACCCGGTGCAACGGCCAGCATCAGCATTCCCAATGAACCATCCTCAGCAGCAACGAATATGACATTTAATACTATGCAGGGCAATGCATTCAGGGCACAATGGACTGGTGGAGACGGGGCAAGAAGAATTGTTATAGCAAGAAAAAATGCAGCGGTAACAGCCATGCCTGTTGATGGCGTAACGTATACCGCAAGTAATGTGTTTGGAAACGGAACAGAGATTGCAGCCGGCCAGTTTGTTGTAGCCGATGATGTGAACAGGCTGGTTGACCTGCAGAACCTGGAGATCGGCACAACGTATCACCTGGCAGTATTTGAATACAATACTTCCGCAGCGGGAACTGATTATCTTACTTCGTCTTTTCTTGCAGCAAATACCAGTACTTTATCTGCACCTGCTGTACAAACTTCCGGTTTGTCGGCAAGCAGCATACAGAATACACAGGCTACCATCAACTATGTGGCAGGTAACGGAGGCAGCCGCCTCTTCATCATGCGTGCCGGATCGCCGGTGAATGTGGAGCCGCAGGACCTGGTGAATTATAATTATTCAACCGTTTATGGCATGCAGGAGATAGGCACGGGTAATTATGTGGTGAACAAAACAAGTTCAGGCACAAATGCAACGATCACCGGCCTTTCACCCAATACACAATATTATGTAAGTGCATTTGAATTGAATGGTACCACCGGGCCGGTGTATTTGCGCCCTGGATCTTCATTCAGCTTTACCACAACGGGTTCGGGTGTTATGCCACCAACCACCAATGCAAGCGCTGCTTTATTCAGTTTGATCGACGGCAATAAATTTTCTTTTGCATGGAGTAATGGAAATGGTGCTAAACGGATCGTTGTGATGAAACAAGGAAGCCCGGTAAGTTTTATTCCAACAAATGGAATTGATTATACAGCCAATGCCTCATTCGGCACAGGCACCGATCTTGGTAGCGGGCAATACGTGGTTTTCAATGGTACGCAGAACACGGTTGCACTTACCAACCTGCTTCCTTCCACCGTTTATTATTTTGCGGTGTTTGAATACAATGGCAGCGGCGCAACGATCAGTTATTTAACCACAGGCGCATTAACCGCTAATAAAAGTACGGCAACTGCACCGGTATCAGGCAGCATTGCATTGAACGGAACGGCTTCCAATCTCAGCATTAATATTAACTGGACAAGCGGCCCGGGTGATGGAAGAATTGTAGTGATGAAAGAAGGAAGTGCTGTAAGTGGTATTCCTGCCGACCTGAGTAAGTATCCAGCCAATACGGTTTTTCAAACCGGTTCTCAAATTGCCGGCGGCGAATATGTGATGTATGCAGGAAGCGGAAACAGCGTGACCGTTACCGGGCTGCAGGCGAATAGAACTTATTACTACAGCGTATTTGAATACAACGGCATTGATGCCCCGGTTTATAATACAACCAATGTTGCCAGTACAAGTACATTGGTATCAACACCGCTTCCATTAAAATGGTTGTATGTGAATGCCACACAAAACAATGCCGGCGTTGTGCTGAATTGGGGAACAGCCGATGAAATAAATACGGGCCTCTTTATTGTTGAACGCAAAACAGGGAACGGCGATTTTACCATGTTCCGTAAAGTACGGGCAAAAGGGAGTGTGTTGCAGAATGATTACAGTATAACTGATGCATCCAGCCTTAGCGGAATTGTTTATTACCGGATCAAACAGTTAGACAGGGATGGCCGGTTCACATATTCAATCGTAGTGATGGTAAAGGCAGGCGAACCGCAGCAGTCGCCCAGGCTTTACCCGGTTCCTGCAAAAGATTTTACAACCATCAGTCTGCCGAACGGAATTGATAAAGCAGAAATACGGATTTACGATATGGCCGGGAAGATGGTAAAAAGCAAAACAGTCATAAACGGGGAAACAATTCAATTGCAGGGATTGCAACCCGGTTTATACAACGTGTTGATTTTTGATAAGAAAAACCAATACAATGAAAGGCTGATCATACAGTAAAGATGTCATGAATGTATGATGCTGAAAGCCTCCCGAATGGGAGGCTTTTTTATTTTCCTGCGAAGAAGTTATTCTGGCTTCGCCGGTTTATTTTTTCTCTTTTCTTTTTGCCTTGACGCATCCTTCGGCCCTGCTCAGGAAAAGCAAAAATGAAAAATAAGAATACTTAAACTGATAGATTATATAAAAGCAGGTAGAAAATTACTTTCCTGTCATTGCATCCATCCACCGCATGATCTCCGCTCCTTCACTCCCGCTGCAGGGATTGGCTGCATGGCCCAAAAAATACTGCACCACTTTTTCAATCATCGGTTGCTGCACGTGTTGGAGCTGTTCAAAATCAAAACGGGTTGTTTTATTGTTTACAACAAGTTCAATGCTGTTTCCGCTGAAGAAACCAAAGCTGAGTTTGCCGGTGCTGCCGGTAATTTCGCAATGATCTTTATTTATAGCGGCATTAAAATTCCAATCGCCGTTAAATACCACGCCGCTTTCAAATAAGATATCAGCGGCAACCGCATCATCGGCAACATAAAGCTTATTTTGATTTGATGAAATGCTGCTTATCTTTTTTGTATTGCCAAAGAGCCAGTAGATTATATCAAGCTGGTGTGGAGCCAGATCGTGGAATAGACCACCTCCGGATATGGCCGGGTTTACCCGCCAGGCATTTTTTTCAACAGCCAGTTCTTCTTTGGTCATTGCAGGGCGACAGAATTGAAGATGTACAAGACCTGGGTCACCGATCATCTTTTCATTTATCAACTCATTTATCTTTTTAAACAATGGCCATTGCCGCCGGTAATGCGCCACAACAAGTTTTACTTTTTTTTCAGCAGCGGCATTGGCCATTCGTTGTGCTGATGTATAATTCAGGGTCATGGGTTTTTCCACATACACTGGTTTACCGGCATCGATGGCAGCCAGGGTATATGCTTCGTGTGAGTCGGGTGGCGTGGCAATATAAATGGCATTTACTTCGGGGTCGTTGATGAGCTGACTGGCATCATCATACCAGCGTGGTACATTATGACGCTTTGCATAGTCGGCCGCCTTTTCTCCATTGCGGCGCATTACAGCAACCAATGCCGAGTTGGGCACTTTATTAAACGCTGGCCCGCTCTTGACTTCGGTCACATCGCCGCAGCCGATGATGCCCCAGTTGATGATGTTCATGCACCAATTTACAAATGAATATTGAATTGGGGTTGTAGCAGGACAAAGTCCTGGAACCACTGCGTCCCGGTCAGAGACCGGGACGAGATCAAAACTATTTTTGTTTTTTTAGCTTTATCACCCGGTACAGGATCTTATCTGAATATAAACTGCCTTCCATCGTATCTCCTTTGATGGTAAGTTTAATTGAGACCTTGTATTGTTCGATGTAGCAAAAAAGGGAATTATCTGCAGGGTTAAAACTGTAATCACTTACTGCCATATCTTCTTCCACCCCATTTACAATTTTGTTCGCAACAACGTGGTAGGTATTTGGCTTCGGCCCTTTTGTAAAATGATAAACTGCTATTTCATCATTACAGGCCGATGGTTTTACCTGGCAGATGGATGTTCCTTTCCAGGTACCTGTTAAAAGAGAATCGTTATTGGTTATTGCATGTGAATTTCCTGCAAAGAAGAAAAGGAAAAGGAAGGCGATAAGAAATGACCGCATAGTACTTGTTTTGCAAGAGATAATTTTTTTAGATTATTCCATAAAAATACCTGCTTCCTTTGGTTAGCTGCTGTGACCTATGGATATATTTTTGCTTTCAATACCGGCCGTACACTGTCTGCGATGGCCTGGAAGAGATTTAACGGGACGCCTGATGCATTGGCTTCTGTTTCCAGGCTATTGATAGTAGTTATGTAGTTTCTCCAGTCATTGCTATTGCCTGCCGAATACATCCTGTTATCATTGGGCATGTCAACAGCCAACACAACCGCGGTACTGTTTATTCTTGCCAGGTCATTGGTTCCTTTGGGTATGATCAATATTACTTTCCACACTTTGGAAGGAACTGTTACATTACCTCCGTTGATGGTATTGAACAGTGTATTCGATGAATTGTATCCTCCCTGCCCGAAATTACCCATCACTATATAAGCCTCGTTATTGCTGCCAACCAAACTACTGCGGATAAAACTTTCCAATCCTGCCCATGGGCCCTGGTTCAGGGTGGGTGCCTGGGGGATCATATTGGTCATCAGGAAAGTGGAAGAGTTTGCAGCTACAGTGGATGTCCTGTCAGCTGATGGACAATTATGGCCCCTGTCGAACCCGCTGCCTGAGTAGCTATTGGATTGTACCTGGTACCATCCGGGCGGCAGATTTGTATCCGGCCTGAAATCATCCTGCCTTGGGGTAGATCCAAGGTCCTCGCTTTGCAGGTGCCATGCTACCCAAACAGGCGTTCCCCGGCTTTGACTATATGCCAGTTTGTAATAACTATTATCCTTTAAATAATTTTCCGGGAAAGATATGGAAGCCTGTGCGTTGGTGGGGTTACCAGGAGTAAGCGGGTCGTTATCACCGGGTATGCCGGGCCCCGGAAGGGTAACAAAAATTTTCAGATCGCCATATACCGTACCCTTTTGATTAGTGGCATAGGCCCTTAAATAATAAATTGTGTTTGGAGACAGGCCGGTTATATAACTGGTAAAACTTCCCGTTCCTGTTCCATCAACAGTTTTTACGGCGGTCGCCAGTGTAGGACTTGAATTTATATCCCATACCACACCCCTTGCTGTTACGGCTGCTCCCCCATCACTGGAAATATTGCCGCCGCTTACTGCCGTTGTTGAACCAATCGAAGTAATAGCTGATGTTGTTATGGTTGGCAGTCCTGCAGCAGGAGGCGGAGTCAGATCACCTGTATTCTTTGAGCAGGAATACAATAACGTACAAACTGCAAAAAGTTTTAAATAACGGGATGAACGCATGTTTTTTGCCGGGGAGTAATAACTCCCGCACCATAAAATTACCTGTAATCCTGCAAATGCTGGGAAAAATATCGGGAAAAGCTGAGGTTTTTCACTTGGGGGTTAGCACAGGAACTGGCAAGCATCACTTTATGCCGCCGGTTCGTGTACAGTACGGTTACATTCTGCGTTCTTTTGGCAAATAATGGTTCATAAAGACACAACCAAGGCATGGGCTACTTCTTCGTCAAAAGCATCGTGCCACCGTATTTCTTATCGTTGGCGCCCTCCCACCAGCCTTCCATGATCTTCTTGTTGTCTTTTACCCGGATAGTAAGATAGATCCTTTGTAAATGATCGGTCTGGGATGATTTTGGTTTTACCTGTTTTATTTCTTCAAGAACAATTGAATCGGCACTAATGATGGTACAGGTGGCTTCGCAAACGATGATGAGTGAGATACCATCGGGTTCCTTTACCCTGGTATAGGTATGGACTTTGTACGAACCGCCTTTTTTAGGAGTAAAATACAGGGCAAAGGTTGTTGTCAGTTCAGCAATGCTTGCATCGGTAAAAGATCCCTTCCACTCTCCTTCCAGTGATTGGGAAAAAGATTGGTTGAAAAACAGGAAGCCAATAGCCAGTACTGAAAGGAATTTCATTTATACAAGGTAAGAAATTGGAGGGAATGATTCGTGGGGATACGATCCAAGGCAACGGGCAATATTCATCCTTAACCCGGACAGAGTCCGGTAGAATTACCAGGCATCAGGTGATCCAATCGTCATTTCGTTAAATAAATTAAACTGTTCGTGGTGGGAACACTTGCCTTTAGTAATTCATTATTACTTGAGCCTCGTTCTGAAATCCAGATCATTCTTCCTCAACGTATCCAACGCAATATCATACCCGGCATCAGCATGCCTAATAACTCCCATACCCGGGTCATTACGTAAAACCCTTTTTAGTCTTTGTTCGGCATCATCTGTTCCATCGGCAACAATCACCATGCCTGCATGAATGCTGTATCCCATTCCAACACCACCGCCATGATGCAGGGAAACCCAGCTTGCACCGCCGGCTGTATTCACCAATGCATTTAATATAGGCCAGTCTGCAACAGCATCACTGCCATCGAGCATGGATTCTGTTTCCCGGTTGGGAGAAGCAACAGAGCCGGTATCCAGGTGATCCCGGCCAATAACGATCGGCGCTTTTACTTTCCCGGTTCGTACCAGTTCATTAAATGCAAGTCCGGCTTTTTCCCGTTCGCCTTGTCCCAGCCAGCAGATACGGGCGGGCAATCCCTGGAAGGCAATTTTTTCTTTTGCCATTTCCATCCAGCGAAGCATGCCTTTATTGTGCGGGAACATATTCATGATGAGTTCGTCGGTAACAGCAATATCAGCCGGGTCGCCACTCAGAGCTGCCCAGCGGAATGGACCTTTGCCTTCGCAAAAAAGCGGACGTATGTATGCGGGAACAAATCCCGGAAAATCAAAACACCTGCCGGGTTTGTAATGCGGAGTTTGTGTTTTTGTTCCAGGATGTTTCTCTTCATATTCTTTTGCCCTTGCACGGATATTATTACCGTAATCAAACGTGATAGCACCTTTGTCCATAAGTTCAAGCATAAGTTGCACGTGCAGGTGCATGCTCTCGTAACTCAGTTCCAGGTAATGTTCCGGATTTTCCAGCCGCAATACATTTGCCTGTTCATTGCTGAGTGTATGTGGTATATACCCGATCAACGGATCATGTGCCGAGGTCTGGTCTGTAAGTGTATCGGGTATGATCTCTCTTTGTATCAACCGGTCGAGCAGGTGAATTGCATTGCACAATACGCCGATGCTTTTTGCCACGCCTTCCTTGCGATAATGCATGGCAGCATTGATGGCATCATCAATATTGGTATGTTTTTCATCGAGGTATTTTGTTTCAATGCGTTTATCAATACGCCACTCTTCCACTTCTGCAATCAGGGCAACGCCTTCGTTCATTGTTATTGCCAATGGCTGGGCGCCACCCATACCACCAAGACCAGCCGTTACATTTAAGGTACCTTTCAATGTGCCGCCAAAATGTTTGTCGGCTGCAGCTGCATACGTTTCATAAGTACCCTGCACTATTCCCTGTGAACCAATGTATATCCAACTGCCCGCGGTCATCTGCCCGTACATCATCAGGCCCTTTTTTTCAAGCTCATCAAAGTGTTCCCAGGTTGCCCATTTAGGAACGAGCTGGCTGTTACTGATCAATACCCTTGGCGAATCTTTATGTGTTTTCAGCATGGCAACGGGCTTGCCGCTTTGTATCAGCAATGTTTCATCATCATCCAGGTCTTTCAACGCCTTGATGATGAGATCGAGGCTTTCAAAATTGCGGGCAGCTTTGCCACGTCCGCCGTAAACGATCAGGTCATCGGGACGTTCGGCTACCTCGGGATCAAGGTTATTCAATAACATGCGTAGTGCTGCTTCCTGTATCCATCCCTTGCAATTAAGTTTATTACCCGTGGGTGTTTTATATTTTAGGGCGTCGTATTTTTTAATGTCGATCATAAGTTATTTTTTTTACTGCAAAGGGCGCTGAGTTTTCCGCAAAGTACAAAAAGGATTCTCTGCGAACTTTGCGTTGTACCCTTCGTGTTCTTTGCGGTTAAATACAGTTGTAAAAATACTCAAAATCGCCCATCATTTTCAAATCTTCAAATCAATCCATTTTCAAATTAATTAAATACCTTCACGCCCAATCAGAATCTATGAGTGTACATATCAGCGCCCAGAAGGGCGAAATAGCCAATATTGTTTTATTGGCCGGAGACCCGTTGCGGGCAAAGCACATCGCCGACAATATGCTGCAGGATGTTAAACAGGTAAACAGCACAAGAAATGCTTTTTATTTTACCGGAACCTATAAAGGCGTGCCAGTAACGGTTGGCGCAAGCGGCATGGGCTGCCCTTCCATCGGCATTTATTCGTACGAACTCTTTAATGAATACGATGTTGCTTGCATCATACGCATCGGTACCGCCGGCGCTTATGAAACAACCACCAAAGTATATGATGTGATCAATGTTGATAAAGCCTACAGCGAGTCAACGTATGCCAGCGAAGCATTTGAAATTAACGGAGATTGTATCGTACACCAGGGACTTGCTTACGACTGTATCAATGAAACGGCTGCCGCTTTGAATATGCCGGTCAAAGCAACCAACATTCACTCGAGCGATGTATTTTACCGGAGCAGGAATGGCAAACCGGCTTTGGCAGAAAAAAATAATTGTGCAGCGGTGGAAATGGAAGCCTTTGCACTCTTTGCCAATGCGCAATACCTGAAAAAAATGGCAGCGACCATTCTTACTATCTCAGATATTATTCCCACGCATGAGAGCATGTCGGCAGACCAGCGGCAGAACTCGTTGGACAACATGACAAAGCTGGCGTTGGAGTCGGTGGTGGCGATTGATAAGAGAATTAAAAATTAAGAATTAAGAATTCCTTCGATTTGAAGGTTCTTTATAATCTGGAAAGGATATTAAACCCTAAAAAAAATTTAATCCTTAATTTTTAATTTTATTCAAGGTTCAGATCTTATAAACTCAACCGCCTTCACCATATCCTCATGCAATATCCGGTCTGCTTCATTAAAACTTATTTCTTTACGGAAAGCCGTTACAATTCTTTCCAACGCAGCAGATGTTTTTAACGGCCGGCGGTATTCCAGTGCCTGCACAGCGGTTAGTAATTCTATCGCCAGTACTTTTTCCACGTTATCCACTACCCTTTTACATTTGGTTGCTGCATTGGCGCCCATGCTCACATGGTCTTCCTGGTTATTGCTGGATGGAATGGAATCAACAGAAGCGGGCGTACACAATTGTTTGTTCTCACTCACAATGCCCGCAGCCGTGTATTGGGGTATCATCAGTCCCGAATGAAGCCCCGGATCTTTTACAAGAAACAGCGGAAGCCCTCTTTGTCCGCTGATGAGCTGGTAAGTTCTTCTTTCCGAAATGCTGGCCAGTTCACTCATGGCGATCGCCAGGAAATCCAATGTCAATGCCAGAGGCTGGCCATGAAAATTTCCGCCGCTCATGATCAGGTCATCATCTGGGAAGATATTCGGGTTATCGGTAACCGAATTTATTTCTTTGATAAAAACACTGAGCACATGATCAAACGTATCTTTTGTAGCGCCATGCACCTGGGGTATGCAACGGAAAGAATACGGATCCTGCACCTGTGATTTTTTTTGGGCAGCGATCTCACTTCCTTTTAATAATTCACGCAGGGCAGCTGCAGTATCTACCTGTCCCTTGTGTGACCGGATGGCATGAATATTTTCATGCAGCGGTTGCATGGTGCAGTCAAATGCTTCAAAACTGATGGCAGAAATGATATTCGCCCATTTGATGAGCCGGTCGCTTCGTTCAAGATTATAAATGCCATAAGCGCTCATGAACTGGGTGCCGTTGATAAGTGCAAGACCTTCTTTACTTTTCAGTTCGATCGGTTGCCAGTTGAATTTTTTAAGCGCTTCTGCTGCCGGCATTTTTTTACCGGCTTGATTCACTTCACCTAAACCAAGTAAGGGCAGGCTTAAATGGCTGAGCGGTGCAAGATCACCGGAAGCGCCGAGTGAGCCCTGCGTGTAGATCACCGGAAGCACATCATTATTGTACATATCAGCCAGTCGCTGCACCGTTTCCATCTGCACACCCGAATGGCCATAACTGAGCGAGCGGATCTTGAGCGCCATCATCAGCTTTACAATACCGGCCGGCACTTCCTCTCCCATGCCGCACGCATGCGACTTGATCAGGTTTTTTTGCAGTTGCTGCAACTGGGTTTTATCGATCTGTACATTCTGCAAAAATCCAAAGCCGGTGTTGATACCGTAAAACAATTCATCTGAATTGCTGAGTTTTTTATCAAGATATTCCCTGCATTTATTTATGCGGCTTACGGCTTCGGCGGAAACAGTAATGGGAGCATTGGAGAAAAGTATTTCTTTCAACTGCGAAAGATCGGTCGTGTTTTTGTCAATGGGTAAATGATGGTCACTCATGAATGCAGCAATTAGTTTGGCTAATCGTTAAAAAAATATAACTTGGACAAAACTAATACAAAAACCGCTTTCGGATATGGGATTATTAGCCCTCGCCATTGCTCCCGGTATTGCCATCTGCCTTTTTATCTATTTTAAAGACAAATACAATAAGGAACCTTGGGGTTTGTTGTTTTGGTTGTTTGTTCTTGGCATGTTCAGCGTTATTCCTGCCCTGTTCGCAGAAACAGCGCTTACCAAACCGGTAGAGCGGATGGTTGGTGAAAGTGTTTTTTATACCGCCTTGTTCTCTTATATAATTGTGGGGCTGAGTGAGGAACTGAGTAAATTCCTGGTACTTCGGTATTATGCTTTTAAGCGAAAGGCATTTGATGATCCGTTTGATGGAATTGTATATGCTGTAATGGTAGGAATGGGTTTTGCCACGCTGGAAAATATCGGGTACGTAACCAACTATGGCTGGGGAACTGCCCTTACAAGAATGTTTTTATCCGTACCAGCCCATGCGAGCTTTGCCGTGCTGATGGGATACCATGTGGGACTCGCAAAATTTGATACTGCCCGGCGAAGCAGGTATCTTGTACTGGCTGTTTTCTGGCCGGTTCTTTTTCACGGCACTTTTGATTTCTTTTTATTCCTGGGAAAAAGCTGGCTGCATATCATCGGTGCATTGCTTTCTTTTGTGGTGGCAGTAAGGTTATCATTGAAACTAATCCGCCGGAAACAAAAAATATCAAAAGATCATCATGATGGCATAGATTCCATTACCGGGAATAACCACGATATCATTTAAATTTGTATTTATGAAACGTACGATCACATTACTGTTTATTACTTGTGTTTCCTTTGCCAGCGCACAAACGGTTAAGCTTCTTAACTCCGGTGCCAAAGCATCATTCCGTGGATTGAGTGTGGCTACCGATAATATTGTTTGGGTAAGCGGCACTTCCGGCACTGTGGGCCGTTCGGTTGATGGCGGCGAAACATGGACATGGATGACGGTGAAAGGTTTTGAAAAAGCCGACTTCCGGGATATTGAAGCATTTGATGCAAACACGGCCATCGTGATGGGTATTGCCGACCCGGCCTATATTTTAAAAACAACCGATGGCGGTGCAAACTGGAACGTTGTGTTCAAAGACACAACCAAAGGAATGTTTTTAGACGCCATGGATTTCTGGGATGAAAAAAGAGGCGTTGTTATCGGCGATCCCATCAATGGCAGGATCTTTTTAGCGCAGACCATCGACGGTGGTGATAACTGGCGTGAGATGAAGACAAATACCTTTGCCGTAGATTCCGGCGAAGCCTGTTTTGCCAGCAGCGGCACTAATATCCGGAAAATAAACTATACCGCCAATGTATATGTAACGGGGGGAAAAGCCGCTCACATTTTTATCCGCAATGAACAACGGGATATGCCCATTGTACAGGGAACAGAATCCACCGGCGCTAATTCGATCGGTATGAAAGACACCCGGAGTTTTATCGTGGTTGGCGGCGATTTCAATAAAAAAGATTCAGTCTATAAAAACTGTGCCATCACAAACGATGGCGGAAAGACATGGATCATTCCGGATGTACCGCCGCATGGCTACCGGAGCTGCGTGGAATACCTGGAAAAAGAAAACTGGATCAGTTGCGGATTAAACGGTGTGGATTACAGTAAGGATGGCGGGAAAACCTGGACATGGATCAGCAAAGACAGTTTTCATGCTGTGCGGAAAGCAAAAAAAGGAAAGGCAGTTTATTTTTCGGGTGGCGGCGGAAGGATCGGGAAGCTGATCCAATAAAAAAGCCGGCGAAGGGTCACCGGCCTTTGAAATATTATTTTACGATCTTTATTCGATCCCCGTTATGATCTTCACTTTTACATAATCCTTCAGCGTGGCATTATAGACCTCTTTTTCCACGTAACTGACCTTTACTGTTTTATTAAGGTACTTGGCGGGTTCATGAATGAGCTTGTTTGAGCCATCAAAATATTCCATCCACCAGATTTTTTCTATTTTGCCGCTGCCGTCTTTAACCTGTATGTAAGAAAAATCGCCGCCAACAATTTTTATAAGTGTTCCAAAAATATTATTTGGCAAAACGGCCAGTTTATCTTTATCTTTTCCAAGTGCATCTTTTAATGCAGCCGGGTTACTGACAAACATTTTTAAAAATGCCGGGCAATCTTTTGCCAGTTGCATACCCACTTCTCTTCCCATACCCTCCATGGCCTGCTGGTCTTCCATGTCGTACCCATTTGTTTTCAATTGATCCTGGTACTTAACCACAACCGGCATCATGGCTAGACCTAATTCCAGTTCCAGTTCATCCATGGTTTTATTAGAAAGGTCTTTTTTAGATATTTCCACGCAGGTTTCTTTTGACATCAGCTTTATCAGGCTGTCTTTGGAAACCTGGGCAGATAACGCAGAAAAAAAGAACAGGAAGGCTGTACAAACGATAAATTGTTTTTTCATAAAGAAGATTAAGGGTTTAAAACTAAGTCAAATTGTTGAATTATTTTTTAAATGCAAAATAAACTGCACCAGGTATCATTACAAAACTTACCAGGTATTTCCAGTGAAAAGGCTCTTCCAGGTACCAAACCGCAAATACGGCGAAGACTGTAAAGATGATTATTTCCCGGGTGATCGGCTATAAGAACCGGGGTCGTCCGAAACATTTACTTCAATCGGTATTTAGTTATTCTTTCTGAAAATAATATTAAGCAGCGCAAGCAGAACAACTGCACCGATCCCTGCTGTAAGAATATAATTAAGCCAGGAAGTACCCGTATTGATATGCAGACCTAATTTTGGCAACAGCCAGTAACCAATGAACCCCCCAATAATGCCAACAACAATATTACCGATCAAACCGAGGCCACTGCCTTTGAATACTAATCCGCCCAGCCAGCCTGCAGCAGCTCCTAAAACAAGGATGATGATGAGTGATTCTGTTTCCATGATAATTTGTGTTTAAATTAAAAATGAAGAATTAAAAATTAAAAATGTCTTCGGACCCAGGATGTCTGCAATTTCTGCTAACACTAAATAGATCCTTGTACTATTGAACCAGGTACATTTTTAATTCTTAATTTTTAATTCTTAATTAATTCAGGCTCCTGAAATCCACCGGCACCAGTTTACTCACCCCTGCTTCCTGCATGGTTACGCCATAGATCACATCCACCGCACTCATCGTCATTTTATTATGGGTAACAATGATGAACTGGCTGTTCTCACTGAATTTTTTTATCATCTGCGTGAATTTGCCCACGTTGGCATCATCCAGCGGCGCATCCACCTCATCTAAAATACAGAACGGTGCAGGCTTGATAAGGTAGATGGCAAACAACAAAGCCGTTGCCGTTAATGTTTTTTCGCCACCACTCAACTGGCCGATGGACGAAGGACGTTTGCCTTTTGGTTTGGCTACAATGTCAATGGCTGTGTCGGCAAGGTTCTCCGGGTCAACCATGATCATGTCGGCCGTATCGTCTTCGGTAAACAATGCCTTAAATACTTTCTGGAAATTTTCCCGTACCTGGTTAAAGGTATCAAGGAATTGCTGGTTGGCTGTGGCTTCCACTTCCTGTATGGTTTGCATCAGGCTTTCTCTTGCCGTTACCAGGTCATTCTTTTGTTCCAGGATGAAGTCATAACGTTTTTTCATTTCGGTATAGGCTTCTATCGCTGTCGGGTTTATCTCCCCTATATTTTCCAGGCGTTTGCGCTGCCTTTCATTTTTTTCTTTCAGTTCTTCCAGCGGCGTATCTGTGGTACGTGGCTCATCAATGATCTCATCCAGGTCAACCCTGAACTCAACATTTAAGCGCTCTTTCATGCCTGCCAGTTGCAGTTTCAGGTCGGTGAGTTTGTCTTTTATCTCATTGAGCAACGTATCAATGCCTTCTTTCGATTTATGTTTCAGCCGCAGCTCACTTTCTTTTTCAGCCAGTACATTCCGCAGGTTATAGTAAGCCTGGTCAGCTTCGTTCAGTTTCTTTTCTTCCGCTTCCTTATCATGCAGCATGTTGATCACCAGCGTTTCCAGTTCTTTCAATTTTCCGGCCGTTTCATTGATGCTGGCAGCGGCTTCACTCAATTGCGTATTGCTGTTCTCTATCTGCAGTTTCAGGTCATTGAGCTGATTGCTCTTGAATTCAAATTCCTGTTTCAACGAAGCGATCTTGCTTTGCTGCTTGGCAAAATGCAGGTTACCCTCATTGAATGTGGTAGTGGCAGTATTGTATTCCTGTTCTGCCGATGCATAATCCTGTTCAACCAGCTGCACTTTATCGGTAAGTTCCTTTAACTGTGCATTGAATTGATCGAGCATTGTTCGGGTACTGGCAATCTCGGAGTGGTTCGATTCCAGTTGTTGCTGCAGTTCGGTGATCCGTGCACTGCTGGTCGCTTCCAGGTGATGCAGGTTCTCGATCTTGTTCTGTAAAGAAAAAACGAGATTGGTCAGGTTAATGATATCTGATTGCGTTTGCTTAATGGCATTCTCTTTCAGTTGCTCATTGAATGCGATCACTTCGTTGTGGTGACTCTGGATGGTTCCTTTCAATGCATTCACCACCGCATCCTGTGCTTCTATCTCTTCGATGAGTTTTTCCAGGTTCTTTGCCCTTCCTATTTTCTTTCCTTCAAACAAACCAACGCTTCCGCCGGTGAGTGAATATTTCCCTTTAACATACTTACCCGTTTTTTCCAGTACCACAGAGCCATTGCTATTAAGGAGTGCATCATCATTTTCAGCAATGAACACATTTCCCAGCAGGTGTTTGGCAAGGTTGGCATATTTTCCGTCGATCTCCACCACACTCAGTGCAGGAATGGTATCCTGCGGCTGATGCTGTGCTTCAAATTCAGTGAATTTATCCAGCAAAAAGAAATTAGCCTTCCCTTTCTTATTTTCATCAAGCAAATGAATGGCCTGCAATCCTTCTTCCAGGTTGTTCACCACGTAATAGTTCAGGTATGGCTCCAGTACATTTTCAACCGCAGCCCGGTATTCTTCTTTTACATAAATGATATCGCTCAGTAACGGCGCTGTGTGATTCCATTGCAGATTGTTGTGTAAAAATTTTACACTCTCGGGGTAGCCTTCCATCGAATCGATCAGGCTTTTCAGCAGGTCGTGTTCGTTCTTGCGGCTGTCTAATTTACGGTTCTCATTGGCCAGTTCATTGCGAAGACCTTCCATGCGGTTCTGCGTTTGCAGTATCTGTTCTTTGGTAAATTCGTGGTGCTCCTGTAATTGCTGCAGGTCTGTCTTTCGCTGCTCCAGTTCTTCTTCTTTCTGTTTCTTCTCAGGCTCCAATTGCTGCAGTTGCGACTGGCGCTGTGCTTTTTCTTCCTGCACCTGGCTGATGGTACGTTGCAGGTTGAGGATAGAAGTATCGGCAACCGCCACTTTCTTTTCGGCTTCAAACTGGTTACGCTGAATGGCCTGGTTATCCCGGCGCAGTTCATCAATATGGCTGCGTTTCTCGTCAAATATGCGACGCTTCTCCTCAACGGTATTTTTTAATTCAGCCAGTTTTGTTTCAAAATCTTTTAACTGAATTTCGTCGTCTTCAATTTGTTTACTGGTGAATTGAATGCTTTCATCCAGACCGCTCAGTTGTCCGCCTGCTTTTTGCAGGAATTCATTCAAACCACTCTCCCTTTCTTTTAAATACTGAAGGCGTTGTCCGGTTAAGCTCTTATCATTTTCTTTACTGCGAACCGCATCGAGCATATCGTTGAATGCATGCTGCATTTGCTGCAGGGCTTTTTCTTTTTCAACCAACTCTAATTTTTCCTGTTCCAGCAAGGCTTCTTCTTTAGCAATGGTGGTCTCCAGTTCAATACGCTTATCCACTTCGGCCTTTTGTTTTTCATTCAGGTCGTGGTACGTAATGTTGAACCCTTCCAGCGCCGCTTTGGCCAGTTCAATACTGACTTCCTTGTATTCTTTTTTTATTTCAAAATACTTCTCTGCTTTTTTAGCCTGGCTTTCTAAACTCTTTAATTGGTTATTTATCTCGAAAAGAAGATCTTCAATACGGGCAAGATCCTGCTCGGCTGCATCAAGCTTAAGTTTGGCTTCTTTCTTTCGTGTTTTGTAAATGGAAATTCCGGCAGCCTGTTCCAACATGCGGCGGCGGCTGTTCTCTTTGTCTTTGATGATGTCGTCCACCATACCCAGTTCGATGATGGCATAGCTGTCGTTGCTCACCCCGGTATCCATAAACAAATTATGAATGTCTTTCAGGCGGCAGGCCACATCATTGAGGCGGTATTCACTCTCCCCGCTTTTATAATATTTACGGGTGATGGTTACGGTACTGAATTCGGTTGGAAGAAGATTTTTTGTATTCTCAAATGTGAGGCTTACTTCCGCAAGGCCACTGGCACTGCGGGTCTTTGAACCATTGAACACAAGACTCTCCAGGTTCTCACTGCGCAGGTTGCTTATCTTATGCTCTCCTATCACCCAGCGGATGCTGTCGACGATATTGCTTTTTCCACAGCCATTGGGGCCAATTACCCCGGTTATTCCTTCGTCAAAATTGAGTACGGTTTTATCGGCAAAACTCTTAAATCCCTTGATTTCTAAACTCTTTAAACGCACTTTTCTATGTTTTTAGTCAGACGGCAAATATAATGGAATGAACCAATAGAAAATTTTGATTTTTTACAGTGATTATCATTAGTTATTAACAGTTTGCAGAGGGCTTTAAATAGCGAAAAGACGATGGAATTTTCACAGTCAGGGCTTTTTTACAGATTAATCTTTGTTTATTCAGTACCCTTCCCTAACTTGGCTGAAACCAATAATGATGATGAAACGGGCCCTGCTTTTCCTCTCTTTCTTCATTTTTAATATACTGGCAAAGGCCCAGGATACAGATTCCGGCAAGGCAAAAAAACCCGATACGGTTAAAGTAGGCATCTACATCACCAGCATCCACGACATTGATTTTAAACAAAAAGAATACAACGTAAACTTCTGGCTTTGGCTAAAGTATAAGAATAAGGATTTTGATTTTTTAAAGAACCTGGAGATACCCAATGCAAAATCCTTTACGGCATCCTATTCCACCATTGATACCAGCAATGGACAAGTATACCTGGTTATGAAATTACAATGTGTGATGAAAGATTCGTGGAAGATCGGCAACTTTCCTTTTGACCGGCAGAAACTGAGGCTGTTCTTTGAGAACTCGCAATACGATGCACAGTCATTGGTATTTGTTGCCGACACCCTGGGCAATCATTATGACCCACGTTTTACTTTAAGCGGATGGATCATTGACAGTTGCAGGTTATCCGTTGGTAAAAAGGCCTATGAAACAGCGTTTGGCGACGACAACATAAGCAAGCCGCATATGGACTACAGTTCCTTCCGGGTTATGATAGGCATTAAACGGGAAGCAGGCGGGTTGTTCTGGAAAATGTTCCTGGGAATGTATATCGCTTTCCTGATCGCCTACATATGTTTTTATATTCATGCAGACGGCGTTGACTCCCGTTTTGGACTGAGTGTGGGTGCTTTGTTTGCCGTGATCGGTAACAAATACATCATTGATTCGGCATTGCCGGAATCAACTTCATTTACATTGGTGGACACGCTGCATGGCATCACCTTGTTCTTTATTTTTTCTGTTATAACCACTACTGCCTATTCCATGAAGCTGGTCAAGAATAATAAGGCCAAACAGGCAAACAGGTTTGATATGATCATTGCACAAGTACTTCTTGTGATCTACATTATACTCAATATTTATTTTATTTCAACAGCCAATGCCGGTTAACAGGCCGGTGAATCTCTGTCTTCCGTTAAATAATCTCCTGTTAAAGTCTTTTTAAAAGGAAAGAATGATTTGCCTGTTACGAACCTATTCGTATTTTTGGCGCCTAATAATTTTACTATGAAGAAAAATATTACCTTTTTGCTGCTGGCTGTTTCCGTTGGAAGTTATGCCCAGCCAAAGCTTTTAAACCAGGCCACCATTATCACCAAAACCACTATTGTTTCTCCCGAAGCTGATGATGCCCAGGTTCAGGATGTGCGTACTGCCGATGGAGGTGGAGAAGTAAGGGTTATGCGTTTTGGCGGTGATGGCGAAACGAAGACCACTACCTGGCTGAAGAATGACATGATAAAAACTTTTTCAGAAAGTGAAATGGGAAGAACAACGGTGATCAGGGATAACAGTAAAAAACTCACCACCACCATCATGGAAATGATGGGCAAAAAAAGCGGATTTTATGCCACCGATGCGGACCAGGAAGAAATGCGGAAAAAAATGGACAGTATGATGCAAAGTCGAAACCAGAATGCATCGGCTGCCGGATCCGGCAAAGCACCTGAATTCAATATCGAATACCGGGATGACTCAAAAAAGATAGCGGGATACGAATGCAAAAAAGCGTTGATCATTGCCACAAGGAGCAACGGCCGGAAGGATACCACCCAGGTTTGGTACTGCCCCGATTTTAAATTGCAGGGCATTGCCAGTACAGGTGGAGGACTGGGAGGATTTGGCGGTTTTGTGAACCAGGCCGGAAGCAACGGCATGGAAAACCTGAACGGCTTTCCAATGAAGTATGAAAGAAATATGGGCCGGGGCCGCACAATGACGGTTGAAGTAACCAAACTGGTAACAGATAAAGATGTAAATGATAAAGAATTTGAAATTCCAAAAGACATAGAGGTAAAAGCAATGAAAGATATGCAGAATGGCGGTGGGCCAAATGTTCAATTTAGAATGGGCGGATAGCGATATTGCCTTTTCCCATAAAAAAATCTCCTGCATGCAGGAGATTTTTTTATGGTCTATTATTATTTTACAGTTTATCCACGTCGGCCTTTTTCTTCAGATATTCATCTGATTTTTTCAGGTCGCCTTTCTGCTTGTATGCCGTACTGAGTACATCCAGTACCTGCTTATAACTTATTTTATCGGATTCTTTATACGTTGTTAATTTAGAAAGAAGTTCAAGGACTTTCTCACCATAAGGAATGCAATCGGCCATGGTGGATTTGCTTAATGCAAGCAATTCATTCTTTTTCTTTACGTCATCAGGTTTTGTTCCCTTTATTTTATTGGCGTCATCCAGTATATCGAACGAAGTATTGTAATAGAAATTTGCCAGCAGCATATTCGCATCAATGGTTGAATTGACGGCGATGGCCTGCTTAAAAAGCTCCGGTATTCTTTTCTTATAGCCCGACAGGTCCTTACCCTTTGCATCCTGTGAATAAATGAATTTAGACAGCTCATAACCATAATTGAAATGAACCATGTAGTTATTTGGGTGGGTGGTCAGCAACTCTTCGTACGCTTTAAAAAGTTCTTCATTCTCCAGCCCTTTTAAAGCAAACTCCACTTCCACGGCTTCCCAGTAAGGATCTGCAGAATAATGCTTCTTTGCCCGGGCAATATATTTTGCAAACAGTTCCTTGTTGCCTTCTTTGCGGTATTTTTTTACCAGTTCATCGTATGCTTCTGCATATTTTTCATCCCCAAGGTCGGCATCAGCGATTCTTTTATAATATTCCAATGCATCATCCTTCCGTTTAAGTTCATTGCTAAGCACGGCCAGGTTCCATACAATGTCGGTATCATGTGCCGAAAATTTAAGTCCGTTGGGCCCGTTCAGGCTATTACCATACACATAGTCATGCACTTCCAGTGTTTTCTTAAAAAAATCGCAGGAACTTTCATAGTCCTTAGCATTGTACATTTTCACAGCCTGGTCGTACAGGCCATAGTAAAGGTTGTAAACGGTGGAATTATTTTCCTCGGTGGTGAGGGGGGCTTTGCTGTCAAGTTCCCTGTATTTTTTTATGGCTTCAAAAGCTTCCTGGCTAAGGGCTTTGCTTTCTGCAGCAGTTTTGTTTGCCAGTCGGGAAAGGTTACCATACGCATAGGCCTTGTAGTACCAACCCGGGGCCTGGGCAGCATTTTTTGGGTTGCTGAGGTATTTGTCAATTTCCGGCTTAGCCTTGTCCAACTGGTTCAGGTAAATGTATTTTTTAATATCCTCAATATCCTGGCTCCGGCCGATGAGACCGAGCAATACCATAGCAAGTGTTAAGAATTTACTCTTCATGATTTCATTTTATTTTTTGGAAGTTAAAGGTAATTATTATTGTTATGCAGGATGATTTTTAGGGTAATTTTTCATAAATCATGCCCCACTTTTATATTTACCTCCTAAAATACCTACACTGCGTAAAGTAAAGAAGTGTAAATTACAGGTTCATTATTTGGTACGTGATATCCCAGAACAGCATACAACAAATTCTCAGCCGCATCGACATTGTGGAGATCGTAGGCTCCTTCGTAAAACTTAAGAAAAGAGGCGCCAATTATCTTGGCCTCTGCCCTTTTCACAACGAAAAAACTCCTTCATTCACCGTTTCTCCCTCAAAGGAAATTTACAAGTGCTTTGGTTGCGGCCGCAGCGGCAACAGCATCAGTTTTTTGATGGAAGCAGAAAAATACAGTTATGTAGAAGCGCTTCGCTGGCTGGCAGCAAAATATAATGTTGAAATTGAAGAAAGTGAAACCAGCCCGGAATACAAACAACAGCAACAGGTAGCCGACAGCCTGTACATCATCAATAATTTTGCACAGAAGTTTTTCACGGATGCACTATTCAATAGCGAAGAGGGACAGGACATTGCCCTGAGTTACTTAAAAGAAAGAGGATTCCGGGAAGAAGTGATCCGCAAGTTTCAACTGGGCTACAACCCCGAAGCAAGAGATGGATTTACCAAAGCGGCACTGGCTTCGCAATACAGTCTTGAGTATTTGCAAAAGACCGGCCTGGTGAATGTACGGGATGGAAATAGTTATGATAATTACCGGGGCCGTATCATCTTCCCCATTCATAACCAAAGCGGAAAAGTTTTGGGCTTTGGCGCAAGGATCATCAAGAAAAATGATAAAGCACCCAAGTACATCAACAGTCCCGAAAATGAGATCTACGTAAAAAGCAAGATCCTTTACGGTTCTTATTTTGCCCGGCAGGCAATTGATAAGGCCGACGAATGTTTATTGGTGGAAGGATATACCGATGTGGTGAGCCTGCACCAGGCAGGAATAGAAAATGTGGTGGCAAGCGGGGGCACTTCCCTCACGCCTGATCAACTCCGGCTGATAAAAAAATATACCAACAACCTCACCATTATTTACGACGGTGACAGTGCCGGTATAAAAGCAGCCCTGCGTGGACTTGATCTAGCACTGGAAGAAAGCCTGAATGTGCGGCTGGTTTTGATACCCGACAATGAAGACCCGGACAGTTATGTAAACAAAGTGGGTACCGGAGCTTTTATTGATTTCGTTAATGCCAATAAAAAAGATTTTATTCTTTTTCAATTAGACATTGCATTAAAAGATATCGGCAACGACAGCAACAAAAAATCAATTGTTGTTAACCAAGTAGCTGAAACCATTTCAAAGATCAATAAGGCCGAGGATTTTACTAAGCAACAGGATTACATAAAGCGATGTGCCGAGATGCTGAAGATCGAAGAAAGCGGCTTGCATGCATTGGTAAATAAATTCATCCGGGAAAAAGTAAATAAGGAAGAGTCCCGTGTAAACAGGGAGCAGCGTTTTGAGCAGGAGAATATAAACACCGAAACAATTTCAGAAGCCGACCAGGAAACGCTGGCGCTTTTTAACAGGGATGAGGTACATGAACAGGCCATGATCAGGAGCCTGCTGGAGTTTGGACTGAAGCAATGGAATGATGAAATGAAAGTGGCGGAATATATTTTTAAAGAGATCGAAGAAAATCACCTGGAGGAATTGATTGATAACCGGGAACTGGTTCGGGTTTACAACACCTACAAAGCCTGGTACGAAGCCGGCATAGAGCCTACAGCCAAAAATTTTCTTTATCACGATGACCTGAAGATGAGTTCCCTTGTTGTGGGCATCATGGATTTCAGTTACGAAATAAGCCCCAACTGGAAAGAACATTTTGAAGGCCATATCCCCACCCGGGAAGAACTTTTTGCCGAAGAAGTTTTCTCCACCCTCAACTACCTTAAGCTGCGTAAAATAAAAAGGCTGATGGATGAGAACCAGCGTGACCTGGAAAGATCAACTGCTGCGGAAGATCAAATGGTACTTGTGCAAACACACCAGCATTTGAAACAAATGGAAATTGAACTGACCAAACAACTGGGGACAGTTATCTTCCGGTAGCATATGTCAGGCTGAGTTTATGAAGCCGGTATAGGTTCGATCTAACCTGTCTTTGCAGTCTGCAAAGAAAAGTAATCTGACAAAAAAGATCAGCCACGAAGACACAAAGGCACTAAGAAAAAACTTCGTTTTTTATCCTTCGTGACTTTGTGTCTTCGTGGCAAAATTGGTTTTCGCTGCAAAGCAGCAACATTTTAATGCCCTCTGTAATAGTAACACCTGAGAGTGACAGCATTTTATTCCTCAGGGGTTTTGTATTATGATCTTTGGTGACTTTAATTTTCTCCAGCCAGCGTAAATTACAACTGCCAGCAACAACAATGGCCAAACAGATACAAGTCCTACAAACAGGTTTGCGATCCAGCTGCTGCCTGTTTTAAACGCATTGCTGATCCTTGTAAAGAATGATGGGTTGTCATCAACCGTTGTATATCCCGCCACCGGTTGATAAAAGCTGAGATTGATGGTACTGTATGCCGATTGATGAGAAAGCGACTGGATACGGCCAGCAGCAGATTCCATTTCTTCCTGGATATTGTTTACACTGTTTTGCACCTGTAATACCTCTTCCATGTTCTTGGATCCTTTTAAGAACTCCAGGTATTTTGCACGCATTTGTTTTTTTGCTTCCAGCCTCGATCTCGTATCTACAATATCGCCGGTAACATCTTCGGTGCTTATTTTCCGTTCCAGCACTTTTTCTTCCTCGCCGGGCAACTGGTTGATCATGTTCTCAAACTGCTCCACCGGGACTTTGATGGTTATGACCGTTTCTGTACGTTCATCCGTGGTGCTTTGTTCTTCCTGGGCAATGTATCCGCCAAACTGTTTGATGGTCTTATGAACATTGTTACTGAAGTTCTTAAAATTTTTCACTTCCAGTTTCAGTGTTCCCGTTTTGATCATTTTCTTATCCCAATCGGGATTTGCTGTGGCCGCTGGCTGCAAGGGTGAGCCCATGCTGTCAGTGAGAGGTTGTTTTAATTTACCAACCGGGATCTGTTGTTTCTCGGAAGTGGAAATTTTCTGAAGGTCCGTGGTAACAACATCTGCCAGTGCAGCATCTTTTGTTTCGGAGCGGTTGCAGGAAATAAAAATGATAGAAGCAGCGAGTGCAGTAATAACAGGTTTTGTTTTCATAACAATGAGTTTAGATTTATGAGATACTCATTGATACAAAATGCATAAAGAATGTAACCGGCAACGGTTGTTAAAGGAAATCCAAAGCCCGGAGGAATACTGAACAGAAGAACAAGGAACAAGGAATTGCGAAGTACTTCCGATCATCATTCAACATTCCTTGTTCCTTGCCCGATATTCATCACTTCTCCCCCGCCATCTTCATGATAAGTTCCCACTCTTCGGGTTTTACAGTCTGCACACTAAGCCTGCCCAACCTTATAAGATCCATGTTGGCAAAACGTTTGTCGGGTTTTAATACCGCCAATGGAACAGGCTTCTTTAATTTTTTTACTGCTTTTATATCAACCGCTACCCAACGGTCGTCGTCAATGGTGGGATCCTGGTAAGCTTCTTTAACCACTTTGGCAATGCCAACGATCTCCACGCCTTCGTTGCTGTGGTAATACAGAACTTCGTCGCCTTTTTTCATAGCACGCAGGTTGATACGGGCCGCATAATTGCGTACACCGCTCCAGCAGGTTTGTTTGTCCTTTACCAATTGATCCCAGCTGTATGCCGAGGGTTCTGATTTCACTAACCAATATGCCATGATAATTAAGAATTAAAAATTAAGAATTAAAAATTGAAGCCCGGAAGACTTTCTTCATTCGTAAAAATACTTACTGCAATGAATAAACAGGTGATTATGCAATTATTTTTTGACCAGGCAATCCAATCCAGCTCATATCCCGTAATTGTATCTGTTGTCGGCCTTACGACAAGAAAGCTAAAATCATTAATCTAAAAACAATTACAATGAAAAGAAAGAATCTACTGATCACAGCCATGGCTGCAGTAACATTGATCACCGGCGGAATCATCTATGCGGCTGACCACATAGATACACCCGCTGTAACCGGCCAGGCCGGCGACATTACCGACCTGTACGTATTCAGGGCGCAGGATCCAAACAACCTGGTATTTGTTGCCAATACCCAGGGCTTACTGGCACCAGGCAGTACGGCTGCCGCCAAATTCGACGAGAACACCGTTATTGAATTCAACATTGATAATAATGGGGATAACATAGAAGACCTCGTTATCCAATGCAAATACGATGCTGCCTCAAACAGTATGCAGGTTTACGGCCCTGTTGCCCCGTCTGAAAAAGGAACAAGAAGTAAACTGGAAGGAGCGGTAACAGCTTCTGCGGTGGTAACGGCTTACGGTGCTTCACCAACGGTTGGAACCGGCACAAATGGTGTAAAGGTTTTCGCAGGCCCAAGAGATGACCCGTTCTTCTTTGACCTGACCCAATACAAAAAGATCATTGCCGGAACAGCTACTTCATTCCTGCCGCCCGGAATGGCCGCCGATACGTTTGCCGGAACCAATGTATTAAGCACCGTGGTGGAAGTTCCAAAAACATTATTGAATGCCAGCGGCAATATCAATGTATGGATCGAGACCAAAAAGAAAATCTAATTAAGCAAATCACTTTAAACAAATAAAAATGAAAACAATAAAATTATTAGCCATCGTACTTGGAAGTACGATCATAGCAGCATCCTGCAAAAAAAGCGATGATACGCCTGCGCCAACGGTTTATTACCAGCAGCAGGACCAGATGGGAAGACCGGCCATTAATACTGTGTTCAATGTATCGGCAACAGATAAAGATGCATTCAATGTAACCACCCCATCGGGTATGGGAGCAGCTTTCCAGGCAAAATTCCAGGCAAGGTTGCTGGCGCTGAACCCGGGTTATACAACCAATGCGCTTACACAAAATGCAACTCAGCTAACCACCTTGCTGGCAACAGACGTGTTGGGTGCATCAACAACCGGAACCACCACTTTCTTTGACGGCAACCCGGCCAATACATTATCGGGAAGGGCTTTGGCAGATGACGTGATCAATGTGGAACTGTTACTCATCTTTGGCGGACCTACCGGAACAAGTAACCCCGGCTTGACGAATGACAACGTGAATGCAAACGATAAAACATTCCTTGCAGCATTCCCCTACCTGGCGAGTCCCTGGTAATCTCCATAAATTAAGCACAGTAAGGGCGGGGATGATTTCTCCGCCCTTTGCTTTTTGGCTAACCCGGGGATATCTTCAGCCAATTATCATTTACTAAAACCATTCGTATCATAACCTCGTATATAAAGATGAAAACATCATTACTTAGATTTACTAAATCAATCTTTAACTGACTGTAAAAATGAAAAAGGCTGCACTTTACATACTGCTCTTCGCCTACAGTACGGCCATGTTAAAGCCTGTTTCGCCCTATATTGCCGATTCCATTGCCCATATCTTTTACTATGCCCAGCACATGGCAACCGTGCATTATGAGAACGGTAAGCTACATGTACACAAAGAAATTGTGAACAATGCCAAAAAAGACAATTCGTCGAAAGAGAATCCTTCTGCAAAAAAAGACAATACTGCCAGCGAACATGTAATTCTGCAGCAAAAAAACGCTTTTCATTGCTTTCAAATAAGATCGTACAATCTCACTGCTCCTTCCTGCCTGGTTTATCAAACCCACCGGGCAGATTATCCTCCACCCAAAGCCTGGAATTTAATTTTAGCTTAAGCCATACCGGTCATTTTAGTATTTTATTGGAATGAACCCCGGCATGTTATTTCACTTATCTATTTTAAATTTCAATGTATGCAATACAGGTACAGGAGCATTGTCTCCCTTATCATCCTGTTGCTTGGATCATTCCAGGCAACAAAGGCCCAGCTAACGAAGGGCAAAGTGGTGGATGCCGTCAGCAGGCAGCCGCTGGAATCGGTATCGGTTACCAATGCCAATGCCCCGGCCATAAAAACAACCACCGACCAGAATGGCGATTTCATTTTAAGATCGGGCAATCAATTAATGATTTCTTTCGTTGGCTATAAAGCGGCAACAATTACCGTAGAAAAACAGGAAGGCAACATTATTGCCCTGCAACCCGATGTAGTTAGTTTAAAAGATGTGGTGCTGCAAAGCAATGCAATTACAAAGTTCAGCACACTCAGCAAAGTTGATCTTGAACTTAAGCCTGTGAGGAATACGCAGGAATTGCTACGCCTTGTTCCCGGTTTATTTATTGCACAGCATGCCGGTGGTGGTAAGGCAGAACAGATCTTCTTACGTGGATTTGATTGTGACCATGGTACCGATGTGCAGGTGAGTGTGGATGGCATGCCCGTGAATATGGTGAGCCATGCACACGGACAGGGTTATGCCGATTCGCATTTTATCATCCCCGAAACCATCAACAATATTGATTTTGGCGCCGGTCCTTATTATACGCAGCAGGGTAATCTGAATACCGCAGGTTATGTTTCATTTTCAACTTTTAAAAATATTTCAAAAAGTATTGTGCAGGTGGAAGCCGGGCGTTTTAATTCCTTCCGTACCCTTGCAATGGTTGACCTGCTGAAAAGGAAGAAGGATAAACAAAGCGCTTATATTGCCGCCGACTTTAATTATACCGATGGGCCAACCATCAGCAAACAGCATTTTAAACGACTGAACCTTTTTGGGAAATATAATCTTGCGATCTCTGAAAACACAAACCTTACTGCATCCCTCTCCTCCTTCAGCAGCAAATGGAATGCAAGCGGGCAGGTACCAGAAAGAGCTGTTGCCGATGGAACGATCGATCGTTTTGGAAGTATCGACCCCAGCGAGGGCGGAAATACCGAAAGGCATAATGCCAATGTGGTACTCACAACTAATTTTAAGAACGGAAGCAGTTGGGAGAACCAGGCATATTACAGCCGTTATAAATTTAACCTGTACTCAAACTTTACTTTTTACCTGAATGACCCGGTGAACGGCGATGAGATAAACCAGGCAGAAGGCAGGAATATCTTTGGCTACACATCAAAACTCAGGCAAAAATATTTCTTTGCAAATGCCAGCCTGTATTCAACCTATGGCGCCGGGTTGCGGTACGATGCCACCAAAGACAGCCGCTTATCCAATGTGGTAACCCGTGAATTTTTAAGCGACGTAAAACGGGGCGATATAAAAGAAGCAAATGCTTTTGCCTTTGTACAGCAGCAATTAAATACAGGTAAGTGGCTTATTGATGCAGGCATACGTTTAGATTATTTCCATTTTAATTATTTCGACAAATTAACTGCTGATCAATTGCCTTCACAGCAAAAAGCGATCATAAGTCCCAAATTAAATATTCAGTACACAGTAAATTCCCAACTGCAGTTTTTTGTAAAAGCTGGCAAGGGATTTCACAGCAACGACACCCGGGTGGTAGTTGCCAACAACGGCAAACAGATTTTGCCTGCAGCGTATGGAACCGACTTTGGCGTGATCCTGAAGCCATCAAAGAATTTATACCTCAGCATTGCCGCCTGGTATCTGCACCTGGACCAGGAATTTGTGTATGTAGGTGATGCCGGCGTTATTGAACCCAGTGGCAAAAGCCGCAGGCAGGGTGTTGATGTTACAGCACGGTACCAGTTCAGCAAAAACCTGTTTGCTAATGCCAATATTAATTTCACAAAACCAAGGGCCATCGGTGAAGCAAAGGGTACAGATTATATTCCGCTGGCGCCAACACTTACAAGCGTGGGAGGAATTTATTACAAAGCACAAAAGGGTTTTAATGGCGGCATCAGTTATCGGTATATCAAAGACCGTCCTGCCAACGAAGATAACAGCATTGTGGCCAAGGGATATTTTTTAATGGATGCTTCAGTTAATTATACAAGAGCGAAGTATGAAATTGGTTTTGCATTTGAAAATATTTTTAACATCAAATGGAATGAAGCACAGTTTGCCACCGAATCAAGATTGATGAACGAACCCAACCCGGTAACCGAATTGCATTATACACCGGGCACACCGGTATTTGCCCGGGTTAAATTCGCTGTATTCTTTTAAAATGATCTTATGAATGAATTAAATTCAAATAACAGAAGTTTTTTGTCAAAGGCGATAGGATTATTGATCCTGTTGTTCCTTGCAAGCCAGCCTTTGTTTGCCCATGACGTGGTGGGTGAGCTGGAGAAGATGAGTAAAACAGACGCAGCGATCTTATACCTGCAGCTGGGATTTACCCACATCATTCCGCTTGGCTTTGATCATATTCTCTTTGTATTGAGTTTATTTTTGCTCAGTCCGAAATTAAAACCCGTACTCTGGCAGGCAACCGCATTTACGGTAGCGCATTCCATAACATTGGGCCTGGCTATGTTCAATGTGATCACACCTTCGCCAAAAATTGTAGAACCCATCATTGCACTTTCCATCATGTATGTAGCATTGGAGAATATCATTTCACCGCAATTAAAAAGATCCAGGATCGGAATTGTATTCCTGTTTGGCCTGGTACATGGTATGGGCTTTGCCAATGCACTTGGCACATTGGGATTGCCACAGAATTCTTACCTCACTTCACTGGTCATGTTCAATGTGGGGGTGGAACTGGGTCAGCTTACCGTCATCTTATCTGCCTTCTTCTTATTTGGAAAATGGTTTGGCAATAAAACTTATTACCGCAAAGCCATTGTAATTCCACTTTCTATTTTAATTACGTTAATGGCCGGGTACTGGACCGTTCAACGTATATTTTTTTAACCACATTACCTGCAAATGCCAACAACATTCAATTACAGCCCAGGCGGGGCGAAATATTGGCAGGATAAAAAATTAAATTTATCCAACCCCGGCGGGGTGACATATTTAAATACCGCCCCAAAGGGGCTTAAAACATTTCGTTATTAATCTTCTACCAAAATTTCAGCCCGATGGGCTTGGCAAAAACAATGGTAAAATAAGGTAATAAGGTTGGTTGCTGCTGTCATCATTTTCTACTAAGGTTTAAGCATTTTTAAAAACCTTAGTAGAAACCCAGCACAAAATGGAGGCCACCTTATTCGCTTATTTAAAAAAACCGCAAGATCCGGGTTTCATTTCGTTATTTGCCTGTTTACTTTTGTATCATGATAACAGATTACGAAAGAATAGAGAAAGCCATCGTTTATTTAATGAAAAACTTTAAAGAACAGCCCGGCCTGGATGCTGTGGCAAAGCAGATCCACCTGAGTCCCTTCCATTTTCAGCGGCTGTTCAAAGACTGGGCAGGTGTGAGTCCGAAGAAATTTTTACAGTTCATCAGTGTTGAGTACGCCAAAGAATTACTGAAGCAAAACCTCTCTTTATCCGATGTTAGTTTTGAAACAGGATTATCAGGTACCAGCCGGCTGCATGATCTTTTCATCGGCATTGAAGGAATGACTCCCGGTGAATTCAGGAATGGCGGCGAAGCACTCAAGATCAATTATAGTTTTGCCGAAACGCCTTTTGGCGATATCATCATTGCCTCCACTCCAAAAGGTATTTGCCAGCTTGCTTTTGTTAAGAATGAAAAATATGGTATTGAAAACCTCCAGTATTTTTTTCCGAATGCTTCGCTGTTTCAGAAAACAGATATGATACAACAGGATGCTTTGCGTTTTTTCACCGGCGACTGGAATGATCTGCAAAAAGTAAAACTTCATTTAAAGGGAACGCCGTTTCAATTAAAAGTCTGGCAGTCATTATTACGGATCCCATTCGGGAATATTTCCACCTATGCTTCCATTGCAGGTGATATTGAAAGTCCGGGTGCAGCAAGGGCCGTTGGTACAGCGATCGGCAGCAATCCCGTAGCCTTTCTCATCCCCTGCCACCGGGTGATCAGATCATCCGGTATCATTGGCGATTATCATTGGGGCAGCGAACGCAAAAGAGCCATAATCGGCTGGGAAGCCGCAAAGGTTTATCCGGAGAATTAAGTCAGCAAGTTTCGGGTTGAAGTACTCATCTATCTGCTGCAATTTTACAGGGAACCACATAGGACATAGAAAACATAGGAAAATACATAAGATATGTCCTCCTTCTATGTGATCTATGTTCCTGTGTGGTTCAAAAAAAAACTGAACAGTATGCATAAATTCAAGATCGTTCCCCTCAGTGAGGAATACGCCAAAAAGATACGTGAAAGCCGCAAAGATGATTTCGGCCATGAAGTAATTGAACAGGTAGCTAAGGGCAAAGGCCCCTGCCGGGTTTCTTTAAAAGCTTTTAAAGTGGGAGAAGAAAAGCGATTGCTTTTATCGCACAGTCCGTTTGCCATTGACAATGCTTTTAACCAGCCCGGCCCTGTCTTCATCAATGCCGAAGAAGTGGAAGCCTATAAAGATGTTTATCGTTTTCCACCGGAGTTAAAAGCCGATAAAGAGAATTTTCCTTTGTCTTTAATTGGATATAGTAAAAGCCAGAAAATGGTTTTTGCCAAACTGGTTGGAGGTGCCGATGTGGATGAACTGATCCCGGAGATCTTTGAAGCCAATCCCTGGATCGAATACCTGCATGCACGGAATGCGGAGGCCTGTTGTTTTATTTGTAAGATTGAGCGGGTTCAGGAATAAGGGAGTCAAAGACTCTCAACCATGGCGTCCCGGTCGGAGACCGGGACGAGTGAGGATTGCATTGGCCTTATGAATTGCACCGGCCTTATGAATTGCACTGGCCTTATGAATTGCACTGGCCTTTAGGCCGGTGAATAAATAAATTATGTTTTGGGCTTTAGCATAGGGCTAAAGTCCTGTTTGCAGCAGTTCATTTTATCCCTGCCCTAAATAACAGGGCAATGAATTCTGAAAAGGGCAACGAAATTTCTAGTATAACATTCCTTTCACGTATTGAATATTATTTTAGAGTAGCCTTTTCACCCCAAAAACTTTATACAATGAAAACTCTGCTCTTTTGCTTTCTGCCTGCCATCTTTATGATACCGGGAAACAAACAAACTACTTACGCTGGTAATCCAGCTACCTCTACCCACAATTCACCTGTTAATTACAGGGAAGTTGTTACCCTTAATTTCCAGGACAACCAGGAACCGGGTAAGATGCGGTCGATCGTTTTTAAAAGCCAGGAATACTGCCGGGCCGAATTGCCGGACTTTGAATTTAATGTTCAGTTTAAAGTAGTAAGCGCTACGGTTTATTTTTCAGGCACAAATTTCCGAGGCGTTGAAAAAGGTTCTATTACCAGCAACAGGTTAAAACCGATCAAAGATCTTATGGATCGCTGTGCACCGGGTTCCATGGTCGTTTTTGATGATGTAAAAGTGATGGGTCCGGATAAGATGCTACGTACCATACCCGGATTGAGTCTATTGTTATATTAGGGCCGGGGCTCTGCCATCTTTTTTTCTATTCTTAAGTTGTTTAAGTTGGAGTTGAAAACTCCGAGCCATTACATCCCGGTCAGAGACCGGGACGAGAGAACTTGTTGTTTTATTTGTAAGATCAAGAGGATGAATAGTTATTCTTCCAACCCCTTCTCCATATCCTTCACCATCGCCGGGCTCAGATCATACCGGTTGTTATACGCCGCTTTAAAGAACTGCTGTGCATTATATCCCTTCTTCAACCCCAGCATGAATTTTCCCATCCAGTAAAGTTCAAGTCCTTCCAAGGGTTTACCGGAAACATGTTCTTCATAAACCCTTTGTGCTTCAGTAGTATTTTTGTTGGCACATAAAGCCCATACATACCAGGCGTAAGTTTGTGGTGTTGCACGATTAAGCAATTCTCTTTTTGCAAGTGCTTCTGCTTTGGCAGGCTCATTTAGAATGCCGGTATAAAGTTCCAGCACATACTTGTTGTACATATTGCCATAAACCGGCTTTGTTACTTCGTCAATAAATTGCTGTGCGTATTTTTTCTGCGTCGTACTATCCCCTCTTGCATCCGCAACCTGTACTAACTTAAACAGCACATCCGGCGCTTTTGTCTTTGACTGAACAAAGCGGAATATCTTTTCGGCCAGTGAATCATTCTTATCATGTACCAGTGCGATCCATCCCAGTCCCATGATGGAATGAAGATCAGTTGCACTTAAACGGATCGACTGGATGTAAAGATCATTGGCTCTTTGCAGGTTTCCGCTGTGCAGGTTAAGGTCTGCTTCATTTGACAAGGCAGCCTGTTTCAATGGAATACTTGTACCGGCAATTTCTGCTGCCCGGTGCATGGCTTCAATGGAAGAATCCAGTTCGCCTTTGTAATGGGCCAGTTTGGCGTAGCGGAAATTATACCCGTAGTCTTTATAATCGGTGATCTTTTTTAATTCGGTTTCGGCCAGCAGGTATTGCCCCAATTCAAAAGCAACATCAAATGATGTGCTGATGGCATCATAAGGCTTCACTTCGGCTTTCTTTGCTTCACTTAATAATGAATCGGCCTGCTTAAAGCGATGCTGTAAGATGCTGTTGCGTACCAGGGCCATATTGGGCGAAGGTTCTTTATGTGCAAATGCCGCATCGGAAATATGCAAAACGCTGTCGGCAGAGATCACATCAGTAATATCCCCCGATAAATGGAAACGTTGTACCAAAGCAGATGCATATCGTAATTCATTAACAAGACCGGTATTTTTTGGATCGATCCGTTTCTGCCAGAACCGGATATCGGTATCATTGGCTGGGTATGCTTCAGGCTTGGTATAGTTTGAAAGAAGGCTGTCGATAAAATCTGCCGATACAATGATCTTGTTGCTTTTTTTACAGGATGCAAGCAGTAATAAGACGGTCAAACCGCAGAAGATCTGTTTCAAGGTTAAAGTTTAGATCTATATACGGAGAAAGAGACTGAGTAGTTCTGTAAAATTGAGTAATTATTGGTGGGCTTGAACCACATAGGACATAGGTCACATAGAAAAACACATAGTGGCTCTATTTAAGAGTGATGGTCCCTATAACAAAAGAGTTATTCCCAGCCATTGGCCAGTACATCGGCAATATGCATGGTCTTTATCGGCAACTTCTTCCCCTTGATATACCCGTCGATCTGCATCAGGCAACTCAGGTCGGTGGAGATGATATATTCGGCGCCTGTTGCAAGTGCATTGGTAACTTTTTGGTCGGCCATGCTTGAGGAGATGGCGGCGAATTTCACGGCAAAGGTTCCACCGAAACCACAGCAGGTTTCCACATCGTTCATTTCAACCAGCTCAAGTCCCTTCACATGGTTTAATAAAGTACGGGGGCCTTCTTTTATTTTACATTCCCGCAATGCGGCGCAGCTATCGTGGTAGGTAGCTTTTGCATTCAGTTCAGCGCCGTAATTTTTTATCTTCAGTACTTCGGTTAAAAATTCACTGAATTCATAGATCCGTTTGCCCAGGTCTTTCACCTGGTTGTGTTGCGATGAGTTGTCGAATATCTTTCCGTAATAGTTACGTACAAAACCCACGCAACTGGCACTGGGGGCAACAATGTAATCAACGCCGTCAAAGTCTTTCAGAAATTTAGAACAAACATCTCTTGCTTCATCTCGGAAACCGGCATTGAATGCAGGCTGTCCGCAACAGGTTTGATTGGTATTGTAGACCACTTCGCAGGTGGCTTTCTCCAGCACTTTCACCATATTGAAAGCGGTTTGCGGATAAAGCTGGTCAACAAAACAAGGGATGAATAACTGTACTTTCATTTTATTTCAATGTCTTTATATATTCTTTTACCGCAAGGGTTTTATTTGTCAACGGATCGTAGATCGTTACTGCCATCGTTTTGGGATCAACATAGAAATGATAATAGGTCTCAAAGCGTTCGTCGCTATTATAGCCCGCCAGCACCGAAACATTCTCACCCTTTGTATTATCAAGCATGAATGAGATCCCGTGTTTATGGTTACTCACCGAATCAATGTACTTATTGCTTTTTTGAACGAATGGAAATTTCAGTAAGACCGCAGTAACTTTTTTCTCCAGGGCTGTGTCGGTAAATTTATGAATGTAACTCTGTTCGGGTTTTGTTTCTGTTTTTGCGGGAAGTGAATCAATTTTTGCCACCGGCTCTTCTTTAACCGGTTCATTATTATTACATGCAGCAAAAGAAAAAAGCAGGAAGGCTGCCAACAGGATTCTCATGTATAATTTTTATTTAAAGGTAGCAACTAATGCCATCATCTTAAGCGCTGATATAGCAGACTCTTCACCTTTATTTCCGTGTTTACCGCCCGTACGGTCATCAGCCTGTTGCTGATTATCTACGGTTAGTACGCCAAAGATGGTTGGCACAGGAAGCGAAAGGTTCAGTTGCAGGATGCCGTCGGTAACGGCTTTGCTCACATAATCAAAATGCGGGGTGTCGCCCCGGAGCACACAACCCAATGCAATAAAAGCACAGGGCTTATTGTCTTTGTACTTTGTATCCTCCCAGTATTTTTTTATGGCGAAGGGAATTTCAAAAGCACCGGGCACGGTGATCACCAGGTGGTTCACTTTATGCTCCTGCAATATTTTAATACAGCCTGATTCAAGTTTTCCAACAATGCCTGCATTCCATTCGGTACGCACAATTACAACACAGGCACCCGCTGGTAGCTGGATGCCTGTGGTATTATTTACATGCTGGTTTGAAACAGACATATTTTTTTATTTTGTAACACCTAACCGGGCCAGGTATTTTTCTGCATCGCCTGATTTAACATGCTGGCTGGCAGGATACGTATCGCTCAGTTTTTGGAAAAGTTCAATGGCGTCTTTTGTTTTGCCAATGGCTTCGGCATACCGGCCGGCCATGAACAATGCTTCGGAAGCCATTCCCTCGTCACCTTCTGCCACCGATGCTGCTTTCTTGTAGTAAGACAAAGCATCGTCTGTATTCTTCTGTTCGGCATATGCATGTCCCAGCATGATATATGCTTTGCTCTGGATCTGGTTTGCCCCGTTGCCGTCAAATTCTTTCAGGTGCTTGATGGCTTTGTCGAACTGTTTCAGTTGCAGGTAGCAGGCACCAACCATGTATTCGGCCCTGTTGCCGGCGGGTGTGCTTCCGTAGCTGCTGATTATTTTCAACAGGCCGGTTACGCCGGTTGCTTTGTCGCCGTTAAGAACCATATTCACGGTGTCTTTACCAAAAGATGATTCGCCGGCCATTTTACCAAACAGTTTTTCAGCAGCGAATACTTTTTCGCTGGCTTCTTTCTCTTTGGGTAACCGGAACATGTATTTGTAAATGAGCCATCCCCCGATCAGTACGATAACCACCGACCCGGCCATGATGATGAGCTTGCTGTATTTTGCCCAAAAGCCTTTTGCTTTTTCAATCACATCTGCCGTTTCCATCGGCGCTGCTGTTGCTTTTTTCTCTGCCATTATAAAAATTAAAAATTAAGAATTAAATTATTAGTCAACTATGAATGGATAATCTTCCTGCATATAAACGTCTTTAAGCAATTCGCTGTCATCCGGCCAGGGACTTTCCTCTGCAAACTTCACCGATTCTTCCACTTCGGCCCTTACCCTGTCTATGATCACTTCTATCTCTGCTTCGGTAACTTTATACTGATCTATCAAAACTTTCTGTACGTATTCGATCGGGTCTCTATCCTTGTATTCTTCCAATTCTTCCTTGGTACGGTATTTCTGCGGGTCACTCATACTGTGTCCTTTATACCGGTATGTTTTAATTTCCAGTAAAGTAGGACCGCCCTTTTCTTTTGCCCGGTTAACAGCCCGTAAAACGCCGTTATGTACATTCTCCGGACTCATGCCATCAATGCTGTCGCTGGGCATATCGTATGCATCAGCCAGTTTATAAATGTCCAGTACGTTACTGGTACGGGCAACAGATGTACCCATTGCATACTGGTTGTTCTCACAAATGAATACCACGGGCAGTTGCCAAAGCATGGCCATGTTAAAGGTTTCATGCAGCATTCCCTGGCGGGCAGCGCCATCGCCAAAGAAACAAAGCACCACGTTATTTGAGTTGCGGTATTTTTCAGCAAAAGCCAGTCCGGCACCGGTTCCTATCTGGGCACCCACAATCCCATGTCCGCCAAAGAAATTTTCCTTAACACCAAAGAAGTGCATACTTCCACCCTTGCCCTTGCTGCAACCGGTGGCTTTGCCATACAACTCAGCCATACATGATTTAGCCGAAACGCCTTTGGCAATGGCCAATGCATGGTCGCGGTAGGCAGTAATGAACTTGTCATCGGGATTGGTGGCGGTCATGCAACCCGCTGCTACGGCTTCCTGCCCGATATAAAGGTGGCAGAAGCCCCGGATCTTTTGCATTCCATATAACTGGCCGGTCTTTTCCTCAAAGCGGCGTAAAAGCAGCATCAGTTCGTACCAGTATAAATAAGTTTCTTTAGAAAACTTCGTAGCCAATGGGTTTTAATTTTAGGCGGCAAAGATAAGGGAGAAAAGGGAATTTATGTACAGGCAGAAAAGGGCATTTCTTGCAGGGTGATATAAGGAACAAAACAAGCTAAAAGAGTCATATCCATTATCTTGCATTTGAGATGTTGTTACTTCAGAAAATATCACTGGTTCAGTTTAAAAATTACAGTCATTCGTCTTTCTCTTTTACAGAAAGGGTGATCGGCATCTGCGGTCTCAATGGCCGGGGCAAGACGAACCTGCTTGATGCCATTTATTACTGCTGCTTTACCAAGAGTTACTTTGCAAAAACGGATGGCCTCAATGTACGGTTCGATCATGATGGTTTCAGGCTGGAAGCCTCCTCTATCTCCTCCAAAGGAGGAGGAAATGGAGAAGATATAAGCGAAGATGGAAGTAAGGAAATAAAAAAAGAAATCAATAAGATCGTTTGCATTTTCAGGGGTATTGGTAAAAAAGAGGTTTTAATCAATGACGTACCCTACACAAAATTATCAGACCATATCGGAAGGTTCCCGGCGGTGATGGTGGCGCCGGATGATATTGAACTGATCACTGGCGGCAGTGAAGAAAGGCGCCGCTTCATCGATACGGTACTCAGCCAGATGGATGCCGGTTACCTGCAGGATCTTATTAAGTACAATAAAGTTTTACAACAGCGCAACAGTTTATTAAAACGTTTTGCCGAGCAGGGCAAGACCGACTGGCCGCTGCTGGAAGTGCTGGATGAACAATTAATGGAACCAGGCAATTCCATTCATAAAAAAAGAAAGCAGTTTACGGAAGCATTGATTCCCTTAGTGCAGAAATTTTATGTACAGATAGCAGGTAAAGATGAACAGGTATCCATTCAATACAACAGCCAGTTAAATGAAACAGCTTTTCATGACCTGCTGAATCAGCATCGGGAAAAAGATTTCATGCTGCAGCGAAGTAATGCCGGTATTCATAAAGACGATATCAGCATGCAACTGAATGGGCAGGTATTTAAAACAACCGCTTCACAAGGACAACGAAAAAGTTTACTCTTTGCATTAAAGCTGGCAGAATTTGAACTGTTGAAACAAAATAAAGGCTTTGCCCCCCTCCTGCTGCTGGATGATGTTTTTGAAAAATTAGACGACAACCGGATGAGCCAACTCCTGCATTGGGTATGCAACGAGAACAGCGGACAGGTTTTCATTACCGATACACATAAGGAACGGCTGCAGGAAGCATTTGAAAAATTAAATACGGATTTCCAGGTGATCGAGTTATAAGAACCGATACAGGATGCAGGATACAAGATCCCGGAAAGAACTCATCCTGTATCCTGCATCCCGTATCTGATATCCAGTATCATTGCATTACCTTTGCTTCATGGGAGAAGTTTCATTACAGGATGCCATCAAACTGTTTCTGCAAAAAAGCCGGCTTAAAACCGGCATACAGGCATTGCGCATTGAAGACGTGTGGGTAGAAGTGATGGGTAAAACAGTTGCCAAGTACACCGACAAGATACAGATCATCAACAGCACTTTATTTATTACCACATCGGTTGCTCCGTTAAAGAATGAACTGCTTTTTCAAAAAGAAAAGATCATAGAAAGAGTAAATGATGCGCTGGGAGAAAAGACGATAAAGGAAGTGGTTATAAAATGATACAGGATTCAGGATACGGGATACAAGATTCAGGATATGGGATACAAAATCCGGAATCTGGCATCCTGTATCGGATTCATTTGTTCTCCACCGGCCTCACCGTATATCCCTGCTGCCGAAATAAAGCGATCAATCCATGCTGACCCGGCAAATGCCCGGCGCCTGTTGCCACAAATACCGGTTCTTTCTTCATGATGTCTTTCAATTGCACCACCCAATTCTCATTTCGTTTATTAACCAAAACGTCCTGGCTTCCTTCCATGCCAAAATCATCATCGGTAAGCATGTGCTCCAGCAAGGCCATGTTCTGGCTTTTATAAGCCCCCGCCATGGAATCAAAGAGCCGTTTCGATTTTGAAAGGCTGTCGATCGTTTTTATAAGTTCATCGGCTTGTTCTTTATAAGGTATGCTGTCGAATACCGATGCCTGGAAAGCCATCGTTTCCAGTCCACGTACTTCTTTTTTATTTTGTTTTGCCAGTTTTACCAATTGCTCTTCCACGCTGCTTACAGAAGCACAGGGCATCAGTTTGGGATAAACAAGAGACGTGAGCAACAGGGGCTTCATTCCCTGGAACATGTTAAGGGATGATTTAAGTGAATCCTTAAAAAATATTTCTACCCGTTTATATTCATCTTCGGTAAGAATATCTTTCAGCTTTTTTCCACCCTTCATACTCATCATACTCAAGCCGCCAAGCAGAACGGCGGGGTCATCCATATCCAGTTCCATATAAACTTCGGCCGCATTGCTTACTGCCTGCTTCAATGCATCGCTGAATTTTATTTCATCTTTGCAAAGCATGTGAAAAGTGCCAAATAAATAACTGGGTGCAGCAAGTCCGTTGCCGCTTACTTCCCACAGCAATGTATTATTGTCGGCATTGGTCTTTAACGCAACCGGTTGCTGAGCATAGGAAGAATACATAAAAACGCATAGGAATACCAGGTAAACAAATCTCATCGGTAAATTTTATTGAATAAAAATACAATTAACCACGCTATCAAAAATCCTTTTTATTATATTAGCTGAAACAAGTGGTATGAAAACTCCGGCTATATTAATTGCTTTTATCTTTTTGTCTGCATTGACCGTTTCCGCACAAAAAGGCCTGCCCGGCTTTGGCAAGGTTGACAAGGCCGACCTGGAGATGACCGATTGCCCTTTTGACAAGGGTGCCGGTGCCGTAACACTGATCGACTTTGGCAATACCTATTACGATAAAGGCACGATCGGTTTCACCTTGTTCAAAACCGTTTTTGAACGGCGTACCCGTATCAAGATCCTGAAAGAAAATGGCATTGTGCAGGCAGATATACGCATACCTTACTATACACGTAATAACGAAGAAAGAGTACTTAAACTGAATGCCAATACCTACAACCTGGATGCATCGGGCAAAGTACAGGTTACCGAAGTAAAGAAATCTTCCATCTATTCAAAGCGCATCAACGCCTATCAATCTGTAATGATCATTGCCTTCCCCGAAGTGAAAGTGGGCAGCATCATTGAATACAGTTACGTAATAGAAAGAGAGACCATTGGATTGCGGAACTGGTATTTCCAGGGAAGCATACCGGTGCGGTACAGCGAATACCAGTTGAAAATTCCCCAGATATTCCGTTTCAATGATCAAAGAAATGTAATTGACAAGATGGATACAAGGGAGGAAGTGCTTGATGAGATCATTTCCATAACAGAAGGCGCCGTTCCCGTAAAAGTGCTGAAGCGGAATTACAGCATGCAAAACCTGCCGGGAATAAAAGAAGAGCCTTTCATGGGCTCACCAAAAGATTATATGCAACGGGTGGAGTTCACCCTATCGCAGATAGACCTGGGAGATCGTGTGATCGATGTGCGAAACAAATGGAGCCATGTGATCAAGTCGCTTAATGAAGATGAAAGTTTTGGCCTCCAATTACAAAAAAATGTTCCGGGTGCTGCCACATTGGTGGATGAGGCAAACCAGGTAAAGGACGAGGAAATACGGATGAAGCTCATTTACGACCGGTTGCGGAAAGAGATCACCTGGAATGAAAGAGATGGAATTTTTGCAGAGAATGGCATCTTAAAAACATGGGAAACAAAAACCGGCAACATGGCCGATCTCAACCTGCTGCTGATCCGGATACTTAATGGCACTGGTTTTAAAGCTTCGCCCATTTTTTTCAGCACCCGCGAAAACGGGTTGGCGATCACTTCCTACCCCGACCTGGAGCAGTTCAATTCTGTTATGGCCTATGTTCCCATTGGTGATAAATATTTTGTGCTGGATGCAACCAATAAGTTCATTAATTATAAAATGGTGCCCGCCCAGGTGGTGAATACGAACGGGTTTATTGTAGAAGGTGAAAACGGAAAGTGGAAAGAAATATTATCGGGCAAATACCATTACAAAGTGATGGCAGCGGTGCAGGGAGAAATAGATGCAGACGGTAATATGAAAGGCAACTGCCTGGTGAATTGTTATAACTATGCCCGGGTTCAGCGCTGTGAAGATTACACGGAGAACCAGGGTAAATTTAAAGAAGAATATTTTCAGCGCCCGTATCCGTCAGTAAAAATTGAAGACATTACTGTAAATAATTTAGATGCCGATTCGCTGCCGCTGGAACAAAAAGTAAAATTCAATACCACGCTGAACAGTTCGGGCAGTTACCGGTACTTCACCGTTAATCTTTTTTCTGACCTGGATAAAAATAATTTTCTTTCTGAAAACCGTTCTTCCGATGTTGACTTTGGGTTTCTGCAGGACTACAGCATTTTTGGTAACTTCACCATACCTGTTGACTATGTTTTTGATGGCTTGCCGGAAAGCATCGTTATGGTAACAGAAGATAAAGGGATCGTCTTCAGCCGGACGGTAAGCGCCGATGCCAACCTGCTGAACATACGGATCACCGTAGAATTCAAACGAACCTTCTACCCCGCCGGTGGCTATCCCGATTTCAGGGAATTCCATAAAAAAATGTTTGATAAGCTGAATGAGCAGGTGGTGATAAAAAAGAAAACAACGCCCTGACGGGATCATATTTTGTTTAGCGAATACAGGCTTCCGCCCTTTTCAAAAAGCCGGTCGATGTATTTTTCGGTAGCCGCATCTTTTTGTACGGGCGGTGCATGATGTGGTTTTATTCTTGCATCAATCACCAATGGCCCCCGGCAACCCCAGTGTTTCTTTTCGGTAAAACTGTTTATGCCGTACATATCATGCGAAGGGTTGCACCGGGTGAATGTTACCCACAAAAAATTATTGAATTGCTGGCTTACAAAACCGGCATCATCACAAATAATGATCAGCGGAATGCCTTTCAACTGCTCATTGAACATTGAACATTGCGTATCGAGGATTTGCATTTCTGCAGCAGCGGTCACATAATTCGTAAATGCTTTTGTCTGTAACGCAACCACACCCGGCATAACCAGCTTTGCATTTTCAAAATGCTCTCCACCGGATCCTGCCGGCAGATTTTTCAATACGTCGGGAACTTCGCTATCTAATTCTCTTACAGGCGAACCATAGGCAGCCAGCACAACCTTGCTCCCGCTATTCAGGTTGGTGCCTGAGTAATCGAGTGTATCAATTGTGGTGTTGGTATAAAAATGAATATCCCTGTTCAGATCGATGCGCTGAAAAAAATAGTTGAAATAAGTTTCTATATTATCAGTGCTTAATTTATTCTCATCATCAGCCGTGATAAATAAAAATTTGGCAAGGCTTAACTGCCCTGTGCCCAACACATGATTGGCGATGGTTAACAGCTCAGCAGGCTGTTTGGTTTGCGCATAAGGTGTATAACGTTCGCTGCCAATGGCCAGTAACAACGGGTGAACGCCTGCAGCATCCACCGCATGTACTTCTTTCAACCCGGGTATCTCCTGTTGTAATGCCTTGCCCGTCATCTTATGAATGAGTTTTCCAAAACTGGTATCTTCCTGCGGCGGCCTGCCAACCACCGTAAATGGCCAGATGGCATTCTTTTTTGCATAAACCTTATGCACTTTCATCACGGGGAAATCATGCTTCAGGCTGTAATAGCCGAGGTGATCACCAAAAGGCCCTTCGGGTTTGTTTTCGTTTGGATATACTTCGCCGGTAATAACAAAGTCTGCATCGGTGCTGATGCAGAATCCATCCTGGTATGTATATCGAAATCTTCTTGCACCCAATACGCCTGCAAAGGTCATTTCACTGATCCCTTCCGGCAAGGGCATTACTGCTGCCACGCTGTGCGATGGGGGGCCGCCAACAAACACACTTACTTTCAAGGGCAATCCTTTTTTGTTTGCCTTACTTTGATGAACACCAATGCCCCGATGTAATTGATAATGCAACCCGATTTCTTTACCAGGTTCATAATTGTTGCCTGATAACTGGATCCGGTACATTCCTAAATTGGCGTTCATGATACCGGGTTTATCTAAATCTTCTGTGTAAACCTGCGGCAGGGTTACAAAGGCGCCGCCATCCATGGGCCAGTGCTGGATCTGTGGTATATCGGAAATTTTTATCTCTTCGTACAACACCGGTTTTGTTGCCGGATCTTTTTTGGGCAATGCTTTTAAAGCTGCCAAACCTGTACTGAAATTTTTTATGGGACTTTTAATCGCTTTTACCGGATCGTCCTTTAACTCGATCAACTGCTGAACCATTTTCACCGTATCCCGGAAAATGAATTCGCTTCTTTCCAGTGTTCCGAAAATATTGGATGCCGCCCTGAACTTACTGTCTTTCACTTTTTCAAACAGCAATGCAGGTCCGCCTGCTTCATGCACACGTAAGTGAATGGCTGCCATTTCAAGGTAAGGGTCAACTTCTTCTTTGATGCGGATGAGCTGACCGTTCTTCTCCAGGTCGAGTAAACATTCTTCTAAGCATCTGTATGCCATTATTGTACATTTCAGTACAAATGTAAAACACTAAAGCAGTAGTATGGTTATTTGAAAAATATAAAAGCTTTTAAATTGTTCCGGGACAACTGGTATTTGCCCTGTGTGCATGTGACCTGATCAGTTTACCGGGTAATCTTATGCTGAGTGTAATACCGGAAAAGTAATACCAGTCTTTATTTTTTACTTTACCCCGTTGGCTGCCGTCAGCCGGATAAGTTAAGCCGGTTTTTAGTTCATCACCCCGGAAAGCTAAATCAACAGCTTGCTGGCCACGGTTAGCAAATAAAGTATTTCGATCAATATAAGTAGTGCTTACATCATCCAGGTAATCTGTAGTGGTTTTTCGCATGCCAATTTCAAAAGCCACCTGGAGCGTATTGCTAACAACAAATTTTACCCCTCCACCAAAAGGAATGGCAAACTGGTTCAACCTGTATTTTTTTCTGCCCTGGTAAAAGCCTTGTCCTTCGGTACTTAATGGCTGTAAATAAACTTTGGTACCTGCAGAGTCTTTGGTGGATGGGTTGATCCTGAAGTAGCTGATGCCTGCAAAAAGGTAAGGCGAAAACCTGTGACTGCCGAGGTTTAATAACCGATACTCTATCCCCAGGTGTATGTCCATAATAGGTGAAGAAAAACTCAGGTTCCTGGGTGAGTTGTCCGACTTATACTTATCATCGCCACTGAGGGTTCCGAAAGTTGCATTGAACCTGATTGTAAAATGGTTGGTTATATCATATAATGCACCCAACCCATAGGCCGGATGTGCCTGGTCAATGGTATATCCTTTTTCCTGTAAATCGCCCTGGTAATTACTGAATCCTCCAAAAAGGGTGAGATGCAGATTTTGTGCCTTTGAAGTACAAACAACCATTAAAACCAAAAGAAGGGAAAATATTCTTTGCATAGGAAAATAAGGAAACCCTTATGCGGTAAACCTGCTAATACCATACCAACAAAGAATAATTGATTCTTATTTCTTCAAATACATCACTTCTTTAACCAGCTTTACTGTTCGTGGTACATCGGGCAGATAGGCGGCAACCAGATTCGGAGCATAATGCATGGGTGCATCTGCTGATGTTATCCTGCGGATGGGAGCATCGAGGTAGTCGAATCCTTCCTTTTGGATACGGTAACTGATCTCGGAAGATACAGAAGCGAATGGCCATTGTTCTTCCACGATAACCAGGCGGTTTGTTTTCTTTACACTTTCAAGTATAGTGAACCAATCCAGCGGGCGGATGGTTGCCAGGTCAATCACTTCGGCTTCGATGCCTTCTTTGGCCAGTTCTTCGGCAGCAGCCAATGCGATCTTCATCATCTTATTAAAAGAAACGATGGTCACATCTTTTCCGGCTCTTTTTATAAAAGCTTTGCCGATGGGAAGCAGGTATTCTTCTTCCGGTACTTCGCCTTTATCGCCGTACATCACTTCACTCTCCATGAACATGATCGGATCATCATCCCGGATGGCACTTTTCAATAACCCTTTTGCATCGTATGGATTGGAAACCGAAATAACTTTTAAACCGGGGATGTTTGCATAGAGCGATTCAAAAGCCGTAGAGTGTTGAGCGCCTAACTGGCCGGCACTTCCATTTGCTCCACGAAAAACAATTGGGCAACCAACCTGTCCTCCACTCATTGCCAGCATCTTGGAAGCGGTATTTAAAATTTGATCTAAAGGCAATACGGCAAAATTCCATGTCATGAATTCTACGATCGGGCGAAGGCCATTTTGAGCAGCACCAACCGCGATAGCAGCAAAACCAAGCTCTGCGATGGGCGTATCGATAACTCTTTTCTCACCGAATTCATCCAGCATACCCTGGCTCACTTTATAAGCCCCGTTGTATTCAGCCACTTCCTCTCCCATTAAAAAAACCCGTTCATCTCTCCTCATTTCTTCCTGCATGGCTTCCCGGAGTGCTTCTCTAAAGGCTATTTGTCGCATGTTATAGTTTGTTTATAATCCCGATTATTACCGGACGCAAATTTATCTTATCAGGGGCAGATGAACAAATCCTGTTCAAAGGGCTTTTACTGCGTTGATGAAAGCGTTTAATTTCTGAAGAGCAAGCTGCCATTGGTACGAAGGCCCTGCATATATCCACGCCATAAGGCTTTACGGTTTCAATGGCGCCCAGACGGCCCAATTCTTTTATTTTATAAGGCATAAAAAAGCCGTTGGCCAGCTGGCCAACGGCACAATTTAAAAGATATCAAGATCAGAATTGTTTCTCTAAAAGAACTTTTACGTTAAAAGGCAGGTACTTAAGAATTTCCTGGTTATCGCACACATATCTTTTAATACGAACGTATCCGTTTCTTTCATGTGCTTTTATGATCGACTCATTATTTTCGAAGCAGGATAACTGAGCCCGGCAAACATTTGGATCGAGCTGCTTTGCATAGGCCAGGTGGACATCCATCAGTTGTTGGGTGATTCTTTTACCACGATGATCATTATCTACATAAACATATTCCAACTGGTATGTTCCCATGGGCCGCTCAATGTGCAGCATTTCTTTTATCATTTCCATTTTGGCCTGCGCTTTAGCGAGGCTCTCTTTTGGAAAAACATAAGCGATCAGGTTCGACTTAAGCAGGTTGGACGACATCCCATCATAATAACCTTCCACCCATCCACCCAAAGCGCCTACAGGCTTGTCGCCATACCAGGCAATGAAAAAGCTGCTTACTGAGAAATCGCAGCCATCCACCTCTTCTTCCAGCATGGCGATGATGAGTTCCTTTACTTTTTCTTCTGACAATTCAAAAAAATTGGCAAGTCCGAGGTTATCGGTCAAACTTTTTTCAGCACCAATGATCACATCGGCTATAAAATTAACGTCACTAAGGGTTGCTTTCTTTATTACGTATTCTGATTCCATCTTGATTTATGTTTCTGTTCGTTTATTACATATTCTCAATTACCATAGCGCTTGCGCCTCCTCCACCATGACAAATACCTGCGGCGCCATATTTTGCTTTATTCTGTTTCAATACATTGATCAATGTTACTATGATTCTTGCACCACTGCAACCTAATGGATGTCCTAATGAAACGGCCCCGCCATTTACGTTTACTTTGGCAGGATCTAATTTCATGCGGCGACTGTTTTCAATCCCCACCACCGAAAATGCTTCATTCAATTCCCAATATGCAATGTCTTCCATTTTTAGTCCGGCCTTTGCAACTGCTTTTGGTACAGCCAGCGACGGTGCGGTAGTAAACCAAACCGGCTCCTGGCCTGCATCGGCGTAAGATAATATTTTAGCTATGGGTTTCAGGCCCAGTTCATCTGCTTTTTCCTTACTCATTAAAACAAGCGCTGCGGCTCCGTCATTCATGGTAGATGCATTGGCAGCGGTCACCGTTCCATCTTTTTGGAAAGCACCTTTCAGGCCTGCTATTTTATCAAACTTAACCTTATATGGCTCTTCATCCTTTGCAAAGAATACCGGCTCACCTTTTTTCTGCGGAATTTCTACCGGCACGATCTCTTCATCAAATTTTCCTGCTTCAATAGCTGCCTGGCTCCTTTTATAACTTTCCACAGCAAAGGTATCCTGGTCTTCTCTTGTTATGCCGCAGGTTGATGCACAAAGTTCTGCCGCATTGCCCATTGCCTTGCCATCATATGCATCAGTAAGACCATCTTTTGCAAGGCCATCTATTAACTGTGCATTTCCGTATTTATTGCCCCAGCGTAAACTATCCGCATAAAAAGGAGCATTGCTCATACTTTCCATACCACCTGCCACCACTACATCTGCATCACCGAGCAGGATACTTTGAGCTCCCTGTGCAATGGCTTTCATGGCGCTTGCGCAAACTTTATTGATCGTTGTGCTGCAAACTTTATCAGGTAAGCCGGCAAATATTGCGGCCTGGTGTGCAGGTGCCTGGCCCAGGTTTGCCTGTACCACCGAACCCATTAAAACTTCTTCCACCTGCCCGGCATCAACCCCTGCTTTTTTTAGTGCACCCTTTATAGCTGTGGCACCCAGTTGGGTGGCGGTAAAATCTTTTAGAGAACCTCCAAAACTTCCTATCGGGGTTCGTACTGCTGAAATGATATACACTTCTCTCATATGGCTTGCAATTTAGGCTGCAAATATACGCAATACCCGGTTAGTGGTATAAGCAGTAAAGCCTTGCAGTTGTTTATCCCCATTAACATCAGATTTTAAATTCCGGCTTGCAAATAACATTTCTTGTTTGTAGCTTTTCTCCCCGTAAGATTTCAGGTTTCTATTTTATCAAACTAAACTCCTCAGAAAATGAACAAAAACTATGAAGGAATTTCCCCCCGCCGCAAATTCCTGGGAATGATTGCCACAGGCGCCGCTGCATTGGGCCTTTCCACTTTTGGTACATCCTCATTGGCAAAGGCAGGAACATTACCAGGACCGGATGCACTGCTATCCGATGCTGATGAATGGTTCAACAAGATCAACGGTAAACACAGGATCGTATATGATGTAACGGCGCCACACCAAGGCAATGAATTGATGATGCCATTTGCATGGGCAAAGGTTTTCATGCTGACAAATCTTGCTACCGGTACTCCAGAAAAGGAAAGTAATGTGGTTACTGTCTGGCGCCACAGCGCTATACCTTTTGCCATGGAAGACAGGCTTTGGACAAAGTACAAATTTGGTGAAATGTTTAATATCAAAGATGATACAACAGGTGCCCCGGCTGTTCGCAACCGGTTTTGGAAACCCGATCCGGGATATAGTGTTCCGGGAGTTGGCCCCGTTCCCATCGGCATTAATGAACTTCAGGAGAGTGGCGCAATGTTCTGTGTATGCAACATGGCCATTACTGTTTTCAGTGCCGTAGCTGCCCAGAAAATGAATATGAAACACGAAGATGTAATGAAGGATTGGCTGTCGGGAATATTACCCGGTGTGCAGGTAGTGCCTTCGGGTGTATGGGCTGTTGGGCGTGCACAGGAACATAAGTGTGCATATTGTTTTGCCGGAGCATAAAAGAGATAAACCACAGTTTAAATAAGAAAAGGCCGCTGAATTCAGCAGCCTTTCTTTTTTGCTGGTAGTAAAACCTTAAAAGATGGGTTTTACCATTTATCATAACCCCTGCGGCGTGGATTGGTGAACATATTCTTTCTGTCGTAGAATTTATCCATTACCGCTTTTATTTCACAATCCCTTTGTTGTTCCAGGAACTTTACCTGGCGCTTTTTTTCATACCAGTTCATGAAGAACTTGTTTTGCACAGACCTGATCTTGAAATCGTATGCCCTGTTGATCTGGTTTATTTGCATGTCCTTTTCCCGGGCGGTAAAATAATAGGTGTTGCCCCGGTCATCATGCTTGTCATACTTGTCAAAGCTGTTCCTGTCGTCAACTTTGGCAATGTCGTCCCGGTCTTTACCGTTCCTGTCTTCTTTTTGTCCATACTGTGCAAATGCTGAACTAATCATCATTGCAGCGAAAATCATTGTAAAGATCTTTTTCATAATTGTAATTTTTAAAAGTTAATAATGACTTTAAGATGGCTTATTGCCTTCTATGTTTACAAAGAAAACGTTAAGGGATAAAAAGCGTTCGTTAACGGCATAAGCCAGCCTTTCACCATTTATAAAAAAGGCAACCGCTGTTTTGTTATTTTCGTTAGTTTAGAATCTCAAACTTAAAACCCAACAGAATGAAACAATTATTTTCAGCAATTACATTGATAACCCTTACCATCTTTGTATCCTGCGCCAAGAAAACCGGTCCGGCAAGCGGCAGTGCTGCAGAAGTACCAAAACCGAAAGCAACTTCTTACACGACGGATGTATTACCTCTTCTCCAGGCCAGGTGTACGCCTTGCCATTTCCCATCAAAAGGTGGTAATAAGGCGAATTTTGAAATCTATGCATCGGCTTCAAAATTTGGCACTGCCATGCTAGAGCGTGTACAAAAAAATCCGGGTGAAAGAGGATTCATGCCTATGCGTAATGCAAAACTTTCGGAAGCAGAGATTACTACAATAAAAAAATGGGCTGAAGGCGGGCTGGCTGAAAACTAAGTTTTCCTTAAGAAGCTTTTATTCTTGGGTCGATAATGCGGTACAAAACATCAGCAAAAAGGTTGATGAAGATGAATATGCATGCACTTAACAGAACAGATCCCATCACAACGGGGTAATCCAGTTTTTCCAATGCATCAACAGTTATCTTTCCTATTCCTTTCCAGCCAAAAATGTATTCAATAAAGAATGCCCCGGCCAGCAGTTCGGCAAACCAGCCCGTAATAGCTGTTATTACCGGGTTGAGCGCATTGCGTAAAGCGTGACGGAAAATGATCGTTCTTTTTGGTAACCCCTTTGCATACGCTGTTCGGATATAATCCTGGCTCAATACATCCAGCATGGAACTGCGGGTGAGTTGCGTGATGATGGCAAGCGGACGGATGCCTAATGTAAAGGCAGGAAGTATAAGATTTTTAAGGCTGAGGTATTTTGCGCCTGTCACTTCATCAATATCGTACCAGCTACCGGTTAAATTGAGGCCGGTGTACGAATGCAATACCACGCCAAACAAAAAGGCAATAATGATGGCCATGAAAAAGGATGGCGCTGAAATACCGGCAATGCTTGAGAACACAGCCGTGCTATCTATCCAGGTTCCTTTTTTAACCGCTGCCAATACCCCCAGCAATATGCCTATGATAGTTGCAAACAGCATGGCTGAAAAAGCAAGGATCAATGTGCCGGGCAATGCTTCCAGCAACACCTGCCCCACTTCTTTTTTAGTTTGATAACTTTTGCGCAGGTAAGGAATTTTTATCCCAAATTTTTTTTCTCCTCCTATGAACAAACCCCTTAATTGTTTTTTTTCAATGTCGGCTTTGCTGTGTACACAAACCGGGGAAACATCATTGAGGTAAAGAAAGAACTGTTTCCACTTGGGCTGATCGAGGTAAAGATCGCTGCGGATATTATCCATCGTCTTCTTATCGCCTGTTTGTCCCACGATCATTCTTGCCGGGTCGCCGAATCCCTGGAACATGATAAATACCAACGTTACTACGCCGAGCAGCACTAACACAGAATAAAATATTTTTTTCAGGATGTATAGCATTCGCAAACGATAAGAATAAATTATTTAAATGTTTCCATCATAGATTTAAACCCTCCGGTTTGAGGCACTTTTTTAAAATCAGCCCAACTCCATTTTTTTTGGATCACTGCTCCTTTCATAAGATACAAAATTGGATTAACTCTTGCTGCAGTTTTTATAACCGTCCCATCGCAGCCGAGTACCTGTACATTCATCGGGTCACGGCCATGATTAAATTTATTATCCATTTCCCTGGGCTGGGCCGTTACCACAAAATGCGGTATAGATTTGTCACGGTGTGCCAGGTAACCAATTGTTTCACTCCATTCTTCGTCGCCGGGGTATTCCTTCATGAACAATAAATAATATTCTCCTGCAGAATTGAGCAACGCTTCCGTGGTATCGCTGCCGCTTAATGTGGTGAGTGAAAAATCATTGATCAGCGGGATATTATTCTTTCCTTTTTCTACCAGTTGCTGTTTTCTTTCTGCAAATTCCCAGGTACTGTCGGGCAACGCATTCACTTTAAATTCTTTTGACTGGCCGTTCTTTTTATAAACAAAAACATAATCGTATTTATCCGGAACAGCATCTTTCGGCATCTTTCGTAACTCCAGAATATTATTACCAGCCTTAAATGGCAGGCAATCAATTACCGGCAGGTGCCTTAACACATACCATTGTAAACCCAGCACGCCCAAAAAAGAAAGTAAGATCAAGCCCAGGTTCACTTTATTGGAAAAAATGGGTTTGATATGTTTGATACCGAATACGATCAGCAAAACCAACACCGAAAGAATGATATCTTTTGTAAAGGTTTGAATGGGAGTAAGCGGAATACAATCACCAAAACAACCGCAGGCACGTATCTTGCCGCTGAACAATACAAAACTGGTGAGAAAAGTAAAAAACAGCATCAGCAGCAGTAATAAAAAACAAACGGTTCTTTTCCACCTGCCAAGCAGTAAAGCAATTCCCAATACCACTTCAAGTGTAATCATCAAAACAGAGAATAATAAGGCATGGGCATACAACCAATCCATTACAGAAGGAAGAAAGCCAGCGGCAGCCCACACTTCAAAGAATTCCTGCATTTTGTAAGCAAGTCCCAAAGGATCGATCGCTTTTACCAGGCCTGAAAAAATGAACAGGCATCCTACCAGTACCCTTGCAACATTCACTGTTTGTTTCATGATACGTTTAACTAATTATTAAAAGTTACCCCTTGTGCAGTTTCTCATCGATCAATATCAAACCAAAAGCGGCATAATTGATGATGTCGTAAAAATTAGCATCAATTCCTTCGCTGATGATGGTCTTGCCTTTGTTGAGGAGGATCTGTTTAATGCGTAGGATCTTCGCCAGCATCAGGTCAACAAAACTCTCCTGGCTCATCTCCCGCCATGCTTCGCCGTAATCGTGGTTCTTATCCTCCATCAGCTTTTTTGCAATGCCTGCTTTTTCATTGTATAGTTTCTCTACAGTATCAACAGGAAGTTCTTCCAGTTCATCGTCTTCAATATCCAATTGTATTAAACCGATGATGCCATAATTGAGGATCCCTTTGAATTCACTGATGATGTCGTCGCCTATCTTCTGCACGCCCATTTCCTGGATAGTGCGTATTCGTTTTGCTTTTATATAGATCTGGTCGGCTACCGAAATGGTTCGGTACACCCGCCAGGACGTACCATAGTCTTTTGTTTTTTTAAGGAATATCTCTTTGCAGGAGGCAACGGCTTTATCGTATTGCTGGTTCGTACTCATTTATCAGTGTGCATTTGTAACTTAGTGCGATAATAACTCAAAAATAACTGAAAAAACGGATGTACAGTATAAACTGCAGGGGAAGGTTGCTGAGCATAAATGAACCATTGGTAATGGGCATCATCAATGCCACACCCGATTCTTTTTATGAGGGCCAATTGAACTACGGTATTGAAGGAATTGTTTTTCTCGCCGGAAAAATGATCGCAGATGGTGCAGACATTCTGGATGTGGGCGGATTAAGCACAAGGCCAGGCAGCAAACCCGTTTCGGTTGAGGAAGAAACAAACAGGGTCATCCCGGCGATCAAGGCCATTGCTGATAAATATCCCGAAGCGGTCGTATCGGTTGACACATACAACAGTATTGTTGCACAAAAAGCAGTGGAAGCCGGTGCTGGCATTGTGAATGATATCAGTGCCGGAAACCTGGATAAAGAGATGCTGACCACCATAGCCCGCCTGCAGGTTCCGTATATATGTATGCACATGAAGGGTACGCCGGAAACCATGCAGAAGGAGGCCGTATATGAAGACCTGGTAAATGAGGTACTTGATTTCTTTATCGAAAAAATTGATGCATGCACCCGGCTGGGTATAAAAGACATTATCATTGATCCCGGCTTTGGCTTTGGCAAAACCATCGAACACAATTTCCAGCTTTTGAAAAAGCTGGAAATATTTTCAATAGTAAATAAACCATTGCTTGCGGGCCTCTCAAGAAAAAGCAGCATTTACAAAACACTCGGTACCTCGGCTGCTGAAGCATTGAACGGCACCACCGTTTTAAATACCATCGCTTTGCTGCATGGCGCTTCCATATTGCGTGTGCATGATGTGAAGGAAGCAAAAGAAGCCATAACGCTTTACAGTGCATACAAAAAAGCGACCTGAGTTACCAGGCCGCTTTTTAATAAATATATACGCTTCGTTTATTTCTTCATTGCTTTCTCAATACTGTCGGTACGTGCTTTTTCCTGTTCCTGCAACTTACGCATTTGTTCTTCCTGAAGTTTTTGCTGCTTTGCGTTATATGCCTCTTCACTTACTGCATCCTTTACTTCGATGTCGAAAATAAGATTTGCATTTGGTTTGATCACTCCGCCATTACCCTGGGTTCCGTAACCCAATGATGAAGGAATGTAAAGGGTGGCTTTTGAACCGCCCTTAAGCTGTAACAGGGCATCTGTCCAGCCGGGTATTACCGAACCCTGGCCCATCAGTTCCCATATTTTTACTTCATATGGCTGCACATGCTGAAACTTAGGATCAACATTTGAATCGAACACAATAGCACTGTCGAGCGTTCTGCCTGTATAATTCACCGTGGCGATGGAATTAAAGTTGATGCTTTCACCGGTGCCTTCTGTTTGTACCGAAATATAAGTACCCCATTTCCCTTTTTGCGCTTTGATGTTGTTCTTAGCTAAGTAATCAGCAATGATCTTATCGTCTTTTTCCAACTGCTCTTTATTTTTTGCAAGTTCCTTTCCGATTTCTTCCATTTGTTTTTTAAACAGATTCGGCTTCATCTTGATCCTTTCCGCATTGTTGGCACTATCAGCCTGCTCCCTTGTTTTGAAGATATTCTTCAGCGTAACATGTGTGTACATGAATTTCCCTTTCTTCATGAAAGAAGGCATCTGGTCACCCATACGCTTCATCAATGAATCACTCGGTATGCGTATTACAAGGCTGTCGCCGATCCGCAGGTTACGCATCACTTTAAAATATTCCAGCGGGGTGTTAACCGAATCAAACACCTGGATACGGGGCATGAAATCATGGCTGTCGTACAACACGGTATCTTTTGTTCCGCTGTAAACCTGCTTAACATGCAACTGAATAAAATCGCCGTAGTTGATCTTATTTCCGCTGCCATTTGCAATGAGTTTATACTCCAGGCCTTTTTCGCCTTTTTTAAAACCACCTGTGCAGGCTGTTAATGCAAGAATGCAAAAAGCCAGGTAAAAGAATTGTTTCATTGTTTTTAATTGATTTAAAATTTATAACTACTTAACTGATCTGCATTTTCTTTCATGGCCGCTTTGAATTTGACGATCACTTCATCCAGGGGTTCTTTACTAAAACCACCGGCGGCATTAAAATGTCCGCCGCCATTAAAATATTTACGGGCAAAGGTATTCACATCAAAGCCTCCCTTGCTGCGGAAAGAACTTTTTCGTTCCTCCCCCCGGTCGATTATTATGGCCGCCAGTTTGATACCCTGAATACTGAGCGGATAATTTACGAGGCCTTCCGTATCGCCGGTACGGATATTGAACTTGATAAGGTCTGCCTGCGGTATGGCAATAAGCGCCGTATTATATTCGTAAAAAATTTCCATGCGGTTCAGCAACACATGGCCGATAAAACGGAAGCGGTTCTCCAGAAAATTATCAAACAGTTCTTCATGCACCCGGCTGTGCTGCAATCCTCTTTCCTTTAGGTCGGCGATCATTTTATGAACACTTGCCGTGGTAGATGGAAAACGGAAAGAGCCCGTATCGGTCATGGCGCCGGCATATAAACATTCGGCCACCGCTTCATTTATCTTATCATCAAAACCCGTGGCTTTGATAAAGTCATAGACCATTTCAGCCGTGGAACTTTTTCCGGTATCGCTGTTGCCATAGGCAAACACTTCCACCTGTGGTTCCCGGTGATGGTCGATCAATATTCTTTCGCCTTTTGCCTGTGCCAGTTTTTCTTCCATGCGCTTGGTGCGGCTCAATACATTAAAATCAAGGCAGAAGATCCAGTCTGCTGCATCAATGGCGGCATTGGCTTTTGGTTCCACCGCTTCATAATCCAGCACTTTTTTGCAATCGGGCATCCAGTTTAAAAAAGAAGCCCAGTTGGTAGGAGAAATAACCGTAACGGTATGCCCGAACTGGATTAAAAAATGATACAGGCCCAACGCTGATCCCATGGCATCAGCATCGGGTTTCTGATGCATGGTTATCACCACGTTTTTAGGCTGTGATAACTGGGTATTTATATTTTGTAGTGGCTGCATAAAGCGGCGCAAAAGTAATTGAAAGTTTTCAGTTTGTGGTTTGGAGTTTATGGTTTGTGGTTTTATAACAGCTTTCTAACTAAAAAACGCCAAAAACTTCAAACCTCAAACTACAAACCGCCTATCTTTGCGGCTCAAAAAAGAAAAAAATGAGCAATAGAACATTTACAATGATCAAACCCGATGCAACAGCCAAGGGCAATACAGGCGCTATCCTTTCTATGATAAATGCCGCCGGTTTCCGTATTGTTGCTATGAAAATGACAAAACTAAGCAGGGAAAAAGCCGGTGAATTTTATGCCGTACATGCGGCCAGGCCTTTTTATGGAGAGTTGGTTGAATTCATGAGCAGCGGCCCCATTACTGCAGCCATTCTTGAAAAAGACAATGCCGTGGAAGATTTCCGCAAACTGATCGGTGCTACCAATCCTGCCGAAGCAGCCGAAGGGACCATCCGCAAACTATATGCTGCATCCATCGGTGAAAATGCCGTTCATGGAAGCGACAGCAACGAAAATGCAAAGATTGAAGGCGATTTTTTCTTCAGCAGGCTGGAACAATTCTGATAACTAAGATCATTCTCAATAAAAATGCCCCTGCAATCCAGGGGCATTTTCTTTTAAATCAAGCACAAACAAACATGATCCAGGGTTAGAGCGGGTAAAAAAGCAATTAGTCTTTAGGGATTGCCTGCCCTTTTAACGTCGGCCATGCGGCAATATTGCATAAATATGCCATAAAAGGTATTGCAGGCCCTTATGCTGAAAAACAGGGGCTAAACTACTGCTACAAGACAATAATCCCTTAAATGGAATGTTGTAGATTTGAGCCTTGCTATAACGAAGCTTTTATTTATGAAAAATATTAAACTGATCGAAGTACCCTCCGAGATCGGCGCCGGTACCCGTGGTGCCAGCCTGGGCATTGATGCCATCAAAATAGCTGCCCTGGACTTTATGAGCAATTTCTTTGTCCACTTCCCTTCCGAAAAGATCGAGGTAGAGAACCGGATCTTATTCGAGCCCATCCAGTCGCCCTACGCCAAGCGTATGCAGGGTGTACTCACCATGTACGAGCGGGTGAGCAAGGCAGTATGCGATTCTATCAAGGGGCATTTTTTCCCGGTGGTTATCAGTGGCGACCACAGCAATGCCGGCGGCACCATTGCCGGAATAAAAATGGCAAAACCAAAAAGCAAACTGGGTGTTATATGGATCGATGCACATGCCGACCTGCACACCCCCTACACCACCCCCTCGGGTAATATGCATGGCATGCCGTTGGCTGTTTCCATTGCCGAAGACAACCAGGAATGTAAAGTGCACGACCTGGATGAAAAGACATTCAAGCAATGGGAGCAGTTAAAAAATATGGGTAAGAGTGGACAGAAGGTCTTGCCTGAAGACGTGGTATTTATTTCCTTACGTGATTTTGAAAAAGAAGAAAAACACCTGATCGAAAAACACGGCATGAAAGTGATCACTACTTCAGAAGTGCGGCGAACCGGCGCTGAGAATGTTTGCCGGAAAGTACTGCGCTACCTGAGCGACTGCACCGATATTTATGTGAGTTTTGATGTGGATAGCCTGGATGCTTCCATCTCAAAAGGCACAGGCACCCCGGTGAGCAATGGACTAAAGGAACGTGAAGTAGAAGACCTGATCAGTAAATTCATGCAGAACCGGAAAATATGCTGCTTTGAGATCACCGAAGTGAACCCCACGCTTGATAAAGAGAACCTGATGGCCGAGATCGCTTTTAATATTCTGCAGCGGAGTGTGAATGTGCTGATGATGAATTAACTATTTTTTGAACCACCAATTCACTAAGACACAAAACTGGCTTTGTGTTTCTTCGTGCCTTTGCGCCTTTGTGGTTCATTTTTTTAATTTTACTTATGTTGAAAATCTTCTCGCTACTTATTGCCCTTCTTATTTCGCAAACATCGTTTGCACAAAAGGATTTTTATGCTGAGTCGATAAAAGCATACCAGAAAAAATATGTTGACGAACATGAAGTGGTTGATAAGAAAGACAAAAAATATTTTCGTTTTTTCCCGGCAAGCAAACAATATGACGTTTATTGCAAATTTGAAAAAATCACCGATACGGTTGGCTTTACCATGAAGACATCGGCCAATACCCTGAAACATTATTTCAAATACGGCAGACTCAATTTCAGCATCTCGGGTAAAGAGTATCAACTTTTTGTTTACCAGAGCAAGGACCTGATGAAAACGGAGAAATATAAAGACTATCTCTTTGTTCCCTTCACCGATCTTACCACCGGCGATGAAAGCTATGGCAGCGGCCGTTATATTGAATTTTATATACAGGACATAAAGAACAATACCCTGCAACTGGATTTTAATAAAGCCTACAATCCCTATTGTGCTTATTCACCCGATTACAAATGCCCCATACCGCCAAAAGAAAATTACCTGCCCGTAGCCATCAAAGCAGGCGAAATGAATTTTGGCAACCCCCATTGATATGCTGCAGCACACACACCAACTGCTGATGATAAGGCCGGTTAATTTCGGCTACAATGCACAGACAGCCGTGAACAACAGCTTTCAAAAAAATACCGGCGATGTGCAGCCAAAAGCCTTGCAGGAGTTTGATGACTTCGTGAATGTTCTCCGCAGGAATAAAGTGGATGTAACAGTTATTGAAGATACGCCTGATCCCTCCACTCCTGATTCCATCTTTCCTAACAACTGGATATCTTTTCATGAAGATGGCCGCATTTTTCTTTACCCGATGTTTGCTCCAAACCGCAGGCAGGAAAGGAAAGCGCATGTACTTGAATCGATTAAAAACAAATTCTCTGTTGCTGAAATTGTTGACCTGAGTAATTACGAAGAAGATAATATCTTTTTGGAAGGAACCGGCAGTATGGTTTTAGACAGGGAAAATAAAATTGCATACGCTTGCCTTTCTCCGAGAACAGGTGAAAAGTTATTGAATGAATTCTGCAGGCTTACCGGCTATACTACGGTAACATTTACTTCAACCGATAGCAAAGGCATGGACATTTACCATACCAATGTGATGATGTGCATAGGAAATAACTATGCCATCGTCTGTCTTGGATCCGTTCGCAATGATGATGAAAGAAAAAAAATGGCCGCTTCTTTAAAAAATACAAATAAAGAGATCATTGATATTTCTTTAGAACAACTCAATCATTTTGCCGGTAATATGCTGCAGGTAAGAAATACCGATGCAGAATTGTTATTGGCCATGTCTTCGCAGGCATATAATTCGCTCACTACATCACAAGTTGACGCATTGCAAAAGTATAACCGTATCATACATTCTTCTTTGAATACGATTGAAACCGCCGGCGGCGGAAGCGCCAGGTGTATGATGGCGGAGGTATTTGTGAGAAGGAAATAAAGCTCATTTACTATTTTTTAAAATTCGAATTTACAGAAGTACTACTTCTCGCCGAGTTGTGTAATCTCCTATATTTATCTATTCAAAAGCAATTGATCGCTGTATCCGGAAAAAGAAATGCATAATAACTGATGATTAATGCAATCGTATTTGTGATTTGCCAGATATAATATGCATTTCATCCTGCCAGTACAGCAATTCATACACACCTGTCTACCCCTGTACAATCCCGCTCAATAATTTCGTACCGGTTTTGAAATCTTAATTGAACCAAAAAAACAGCCATGAACACAAAAATTTACTGGGCAATGCTCATTGTACTTACCTGTACCTGCATGACCCTAAAAGCCCAAACCAATGTATTCACCCAGTCGATCAAAGGAACAGTCATTGATGGGGAGTCAAAGAAACCCCTGCCAGAAGCTACCGTAACAATCAACGGTATCAACAAAGGAACGGTTACGGATTCTTTGGGAAATTTTACCATCACAAATATTCCGATAGGCCGGCAATCGATGCTCATCACATTGATGGGTTATGAGCAGAAGACCGTTCCGGAAGTATTGGTCAGTTCCGGGAAGGAGATCTTTCTCAATATTGCATTGACTGAAAAGATCAGGGTATTGGATGAGGTAAAAGTTGCTGCCCGTAAAAACAAACTCAGGGCCACCAATGAATTTGCCACTGTAAGCGCCCGTTCGTTTTCGGTGGAGGATACCAGGCGATACGCCGCTTCTGTTTCTGACCCGGGCAGGATGGCGCAAAACTTTGCCGGTGTAAGCAGTAACGGCGACATGGATAACTCCATCGTGGTAAGGGGCAATTCACCAAAAGGAGTATTGTGGCGATTGGAAGGTATTGAGATTCCCAGTCCCAACCATTTTGGTGGATTAGGATCATCGGGCGGCGCCATCAGTATGCTCAGCAGCAGCATGCTTGGCAACAGCGATTTTTACACAGGCGCTTTCCCTGCAGAATTCGGCAATGCGTTATCCGGTGCATTCGACCTCAACTTCCGCAACGGGAACAAGGATAAGATGGAACGTTCGTTTTCTATCGGCGCTTTAGGCATCGAAGCATCTGCTGAAGGGCCTTTTTCCAAAAAAAGCAAAGCATCCTATCTTTTCAATTACCGGTATTCCACCCTGGCCTTGTTAAAGGGTTTTCTTGACCTTGATGGAGGCGTAGTGCCGGAATACCAGGATCTTTCTTTCAAACTGAATTTTCCGACCAAAAAAGCCGGTACATTCTCCCTGTTTGGTATCGGGGGTACCAATAAAGCAAAACGTGATGTAGAGAAGGATAAAACAAAATGGGATGAAGACAATGAGAATGTAAATTATAACGGGAAAGGAAAACTCGGTATGATCGGATTCTCTCACCAGTATTTCCTTACCCCGAATTCATACCTGAAGACCATACTGAGTGTTACCGCTGACCGGTATAGTTTAAAGACCGATACGCTGAACCCGGCAGATAATTATTCCAACGTGGATATTGTACGAACCAAATTCATCAATACAGCTTATCGTGCAAGTGTGTTATACAATAATAAACTCAATACGAAGCACCTGCTACGTGCCGGTATCATTGCAAGCTGGCTGGGGTTTGATTATAACAGTGAATACTTTGATGAAGCAGATGGCTTCTGGAAAAGTTTCATCAACGGAAAAGGCAATGCCATGTACTACCAGGCATACGCCCAGTGGAAATGGAGACTGAATAACAAATGGACCATAAATACAGGATTGCACGCATCTCTTTTTGACCTCAATGACAGCAAGAGCCTGGAACCCCGTGCTTCCGTTTCGTACCAGGTAAAACCCGGCCAGTCGCTGACCATTTCCGGAGGACTGCACAGCAAACCAGAACACCTGTCTACTTACTATTTTAAGAATACCGATGCATCAGTTAATGCAGGCGACATCAACAAATCGCTTGACCTGGTAAGAGCCGCCCATCTTGTTCTTGCATATGAGCGGATCATCTTCAGGAATATCCGTGTTAAAGCGGAAGCGTATTACCAGCATCTTTACAAGGTTCCGGTTGAAAAAGACAACGAAAGCTATTTCTCCATACTTAATGCCAGTGATGTATATGGATTGGTAAGTGTTGATTCTGCATTAGTGAGCAAGGGTAAAGGAAAGAACTATGGTATTGACCTGAGCCTGGAAAAACCCTTTGCCAATAATTTTTATTTTCTTTTTGCAGGTTCTGTTTTCAGATCCACCTATACAACATACAGTGCCAAAGAATTCAATACACGATATGCAAGGGATTACCAGTTAAACCTTGTTGCCGGTAAAGAATGGAAGCCAAAGAAAAATCAATTACTTGCTGTAAACATAAAAATTGTTGCCAGCGGTTCACTGCGGGACTCACCGATCGATGTGGAAAAATCAAAACAAAAAGGGGATGCCGTATATGCAAAAGATCAGTATTACACATTGAAAGGATCTCCTTATTACCGATTCGATATCGGATTCTCTTATAAAATAAACAGCAGGAGGATCACCCAAACCTTACTGTTTGATATCCAGAATATCACCAATCACAAAAACGAATTCTATTCATATTATGACCGTGATCGTCAAAAAGTGCGAAAGGTAAATCAAACCGGTATCTTCCCAACAGTCAGCTATCGTGTAGAGTTTTAAGTTTGATGCATATATTCATTACATTGCCCGGATTTACCGGGCAATTTTTTTGCACAAAAAACCGGGAGTCCCCTCCCGGCTACAAACTAAACATCAATCGCAAAAGCGGTTGTATAATTTTTACAATCCTGCACTCATTTTTTTCTGGCGTAATTTATTCAGCGAAGGTTCTAATTCAATAGCCCGGTCGCACATCTGTTGTCCCCGCTGTGTCTGTCCCTTTCGTTGAAAACACATACCTGCCTGGTACAATGCTTTTCCGTCGTTCTTATCCGCTTCTAACAGTTTCTGGCAAATTTCAAGTGACTTATCGTACATCTTGCTGTCGTAATAAGCCTGTGCCATATCAAGTAAAATATCTTTATCACCAGGGCGGCGTTCATAAATTTCAAGCAGCAGTTTCTCCCCTTTTTCATATTCGCCGCTGTACAGGTATGCAAAGCCCAGGTTCTCGTTAAAGTCGTTGCTTTGTATAAATCCTTTTTCGACTGCTTTATTAAAATATACTACGGCATTTTTAAAATCATTGTTGTTGTAATACAAAAGGCCCACTTCAAACATCCAGTTGCTGCGGTTCTCATCTAATTGAATGGCCTTTACATAATAGGGTATGGCTTTTAGTTCCATTCCCATCTCCATGTAATTTCTCCCGGTTATGTAAGTGAGTTCAGCATCAGTAGGGTTCTTTTCCAGCAGGGGTAAAAGGTTTTTCTCGGCCTTTGGGTAATCTTCCAGTTGGTAGTAAGACATAGCTACAATGCGGTCGGCATTGGGACAGTTCTTGCATTTCTGGGCAAGATCAATTGCTTTTTGATAATGGCGGTAATTATAATTCAGTTCAACCAGTTCTTTAATAGCGGCATTATTGGCTGGATCCAATTCATATGCACGGGTGAAGTTTTGTTTGGCTTCATCTATCTTACGCATCTCCAGGTTGGCATATCCATTCTCTACATAGGCCACCGTATATGTTGGGTTAAGTTGTATGGCCTCGCCAAAATATTTGCTGGCGACCTGGTACCTTTTCGCATCTTTTTCTTCAATCCCTTTTTTAAAGTAATAGGAAGAACTGTCCGTTGTTTGAGCAAACAAAGAAGGAGTGAAAAATAATAAACTGAGTGTGAAGACGTTTTTCATATGGTTCAGGGTGCAAATATCATTCCGTTTACCGGAATATTACCCCTCCTAACGCCGGAAGGTGGAGGTTTATTTCATAGATACCCGCTTTTTTATCAACTAACTTTACTTTGGGCGAAGGATTGAACACATTACCGGTTCCCCAGTACTTTTTGCTGTCGCTGTTGAATATCTCCTTCCACACGGCTTTTCCCTTCACCCTTATCTTCCAATCCTGCCGAACCACGGGTGTCATATTCAATACCACCAGCATATCATCATTACGGCTTTTGGACTTGCGCATGTAGGCAATCACTGATTCCTGCCGGTGATCCAGGTTCACCCATTCAAATCCCTTGGGGTTGAACTGCAGCTTATGCAAAGCAGGCTCGTCCTGGTAAAGAAAGTTCAGGTCTTTCACACATTCCTGCATCAGTTTATGGCAGTCGAACTGAAGCAACTCCCAGTTAAGTTCACTTTTGTAATTCCATTCGGCTGTTTGTGCAAACTCGTTGCCCATGAACAAAAGCTTGGCGCCCGGATGTGTGAACATATATGTGTAAAGCAGGCGCAGGTTGGCAAATTTCTGCCATTCATCGCCCGGCATTTTATAAAGCATCGGGCTTTTGCCATGTACCACCTCATCATGGCTGAAGGGCAGCATAAAATTCTCATCATAATAGTACATAATGCTGAAGGAGAATTTATCCTGGTGAAACTGCCTCATCAATGGATCCATCTTAAAATAGTCCAGCGTATCATGCATCCAGCCCATCATCCATTTCATCCCAAAGCCAAGGCCGCCTTGCGTGGTTGGATGCGATATTTTGGGCCAGTCGGATGCTTCTTCGGCAATGGTTTGTATATCGGGAAAGTCGCGGTAAACCGTTTCATTGAACTGTTTCACAAATTCAATGGCTTCCAGGTTTCCGTTGCCACCAAATTCATTGGGCTCCCACTCTCCTTCTTTACGTGAATAATCAAGCCGCAAAATAGAGTTCACTGCGTCAACCCGTATCCCATCGATATGAAATTCATCAAGCCAGAATCTTGCACTGCTTATTAAGAATGACCGTACTTCTGCTCTTTTATAATTAAAGATGTAACTGTTCCAGTCCTGGTGATATCCCTTACGCATATCGCCATACTCATAAGTATGTGTACCATCAAACATGAACAACCCATGTGCATCGTACGGAAAATGAGAAGGCACCCAGTCGAGAATGACGCCGATATCTTCCTGGTGAAAAGCATTTATAAGCTGCCTGAATTCATCGGGTGTTCCAAAACGGGAGGTAGCTGCAAAATAACCAGTACCCTGGTAACCCCAACTTCCATCAAAAGGGAATTCCATTACAGGCATCATCTCTACATGCGTGAAACCCATTTTTTTTACATAAGGAACAAGGTGTTCTATAAGCTGCAAATAGCTGTTGAAACTTTCTTCATCCGAACGTACCGGCCGCATCCAGCTTCCCAGGTGCACTTCATACACAGTCCAGGGGGCATTGAGCGCATTGTGTTTTTTCCGCTTTTTCATCCAGGCAGTATCCGACCAGTTAAAATCGGAATGCCAGCTGATGGAGGATGTGGCCGGCCTCAGTTCAGCATATTGTGCATAGGGATCTGCCTTCATCAGTTCCACGCCTTTATAGCCTTTGATAAAAAATTTATAGGTCTCCCCTTTTTTAATGTTTGGAATAAATCCTTCCCATATGCCTGATTTATCGAGCTTCACATACAAAGGATGCAATTGTTTTTTCCAGCCATTAAAATCTCCCACTACCGAAACCCTGGTGGCATTTGGCGCCCAGACAGCAAAATAAAAACCATCTGTATTTAAAACATGAATAGCATGACTGCCGAATTTTTTATACCCGTTGTAAAGTGTTCCGTTTTTGAAGTTATTAATGTCCTCATCACTGAAGAGCGAATAATTCCAAACCGGTTTCTGCGTATCAACAAAGTGTTCGTCTTCGTATTTAATATGCTTACCGGCAGGCGAAGCAACCTTCAGTTCGTTTTTTTTCTTTGCCGGTTGTCTTCTAGTTGTTGCCATCTATGGAATTGAATTGAAAAACCAGTGGTAAAATATAGAAATTCGCTTTAACGTAAATTTAAGAATTGCGTTTTAGTTATTCTGAATAAATATATTCATCTTTAACTAAGATTTTAGTTTTAGATTTAAAAGCCAACTTAAAGTATATGCCTAAACTATCTGCCCTGTTGATAGCTGTCCTGCTATTATGTGCAAGCGCAACAGCCCAAACCATCAACATATCGGGTTCTGTAGCCGATACTGCTGAAAAGAAATTGATCAAAAACGCGGTGGTAGCGCTCCTTTTACCCAAAGACTCTGTTCTTTACAAATTTACCCGGTCCGATGCCGAGGGTAAATACTCATTTAAAAACATAAAGCCCGGCACTTATGTGATGATGACAACTCACCCTTATTTTGCCGATATGGTCACCGATATTGAATTGAAAGATAACGAAACGAGTGTTCCGGTAACCGCATTAACCTCAAAATCGAAATTGCTGGCAGAAGTAATTGTAAAAACAGGTGCGCCCATCCGCATTAAGGGAGACACTACCGTTTACACCGCCGACAGCTTTAAAGTAAGAGCCGGCGCCAATGTGGAAGAACTTCTTAAGAAACTCCCGGGCATTACCGTGGATAAAAGTGGAAAGATCACCGCTATGGGTGAACAGGTAAAAAAGGTATTGGTAGATGGTGAAGAGTTTTTTGGTGACGATCCCGGGATCGCCACAAAAAACCTGCGGGCCGATGCCGTTAAAGAAGTGGAAGTATTTGATAAAAAAAGTGACCAGGCTGCCTTCACCGGTATTGATGACGGCGTAAAAGATAAAACCATCAACCTGAAACTGAAGGACAATGCCAAGCGGGGATATTTTGGTAAAGCAGAAGCAGGCACCGACTTTAAAAATTATTACAACAACAGTGTAATGGCTAATGCCTTTAAGGGAAAAAGAAAACTGGCCGCTTATGGCATCATGAGCAACACCGGACAAACGAACCTCGATTGGCAGGACAGCCAGAATTACGGAGGCAGCGATGGCATGAACATGGAAATGATGGATGGAGGCGGCATGATGGTCTGGAATGATGGCGGAGGTGATGGCGATAATTATAATAACGGCCGGGGTGGCATTCCTAAAAACTGGAATGGTGGCCTGCACTACAGTAATAAATTCAACAATGGAAAACAATCACTGAACAGCGGATACAAAATAAGTAAGGTGAATAGTCCCAGTGGCGAAAGAAGCTATACCACGAATTTTGTTGGCGACTCCTCCTTTACCTCGAACAAAATAACCGATGGATTCTCTTCAAAATTAAAACAGAGCCTTAATATCACGTTCGAAACAAATATTGATTCGGCCAATTCGCTCAAGTTTACTGCTAAGGGTAACCTGAACAATACAAAGTCGAACAGTACCTATAACCTGGTTTCCCGTGATACAAAATCGCTATTGCTGAACACCAGCGACCGGAAGTCAAACAGCAACGTTGATAACCAGGCGGTGAATACCACCCTGCTCTGGAAACACAAATTCAAAAAGATTGCCCGTACCCTTACGGTGAATATGAACTACAATTTCAGCGGGGCTAAAACAAACAGTCATCTTTTTTCAGAAAATGATTTCTATAACGCCGGCGTGCCCTACCAGCAGGATACTACCGACCAGGAAAACATAAAAGATGTAAAGACCAGTACATTCAACACCACACTTACGTATACCGAGCCGTTGGCAAAAGACATTTTCCTCTCCCTAAATTATAATTTCAGTACCATCGGAAATACCAATGACCGCTCCAGTTATTCAAAAGACCTGAATGGGAAATACACGGCCATCATTGATTCGCTGAGTAATTCTTATGTATTCAAACAAACGGTGAACAGGCCGGGCATCAGTTTCCGGATAGCGAAGAAGAAATATAATTTCAACATCGGTGCTGCCATCTCTTTGAGTCATTTTGAGCAGGAGAACAAGACCACATCGTTGATAAGGAAATACAATTACACCAACTTCTTTCCCACGGCCTCTTTTTATAAAAAGCTGAGTGGCTATGGCGGCATCCGTATCAATTATAATGGCTCAACCAAAGCACCAACACTTGACCAGTTGCAGCCCATTACCGATAATACCGACCCATTGAACCAGGTAATTGGCAATCCTAACCTGAAACAGTCTTTCAATCATTCCTTAAACCTGAATTATAATTTTTACAATGTGCTTAAAGAAAAAGGATTGTGGTCGGGCATTTATGGCAGTGTTACCCAAAATGCTTTTGTTAATCAAACAACCTATTACAGCGGGGGAAAAACAGTAAGGCAGACTGTGAATACAAATGGCAATTACAACTTCAATCTTTATTCGAACTACAATTTCAAGTGGAAAAAACCGAACATGCACATTTACTTCGGGCCAAATGGATCCATTTCGCAAAACGTGTCTTATATCATCACCAACGGGGTATTGCAAAGGGCTGTTAACCAAAACCAGAGTTATGGCATCAGCGGAGGCGTGCGCAAAGAAAAGGATAAAAAATACGAGTTCTCCATTGGCCCCAATTTCAGTTGGGTGCGTAGTAAGAACTCTGTCAATAATACGGCTTCTGCCAATTACTGGCAGTTCAGTTTAAATGTTGATGGGGAAGTTACTTTCCTGAAAAAATTCAGGCTGGAGTCTGAAGTGCAGTTCGAGGCAAAGCAGAAAGATCCCCGCTTCCCGACAAAGAATAAATACACTTTGTGGAATGCTTCACTGAAACGAAGCATTTATAAAGAACAACTGGAAGCATCCATATCTGTAAACGACATCCTGAATGAGAATCGTGGTTACGACAGGAATTTTTACAACAACCAATATACCGAAACCTATTACAATACTTTAAAACGTTTCTGGATGGTTACGCTTACCTGGAATTTTGCAAAGAAGGGTACCACAGCTCCAAAAGATGATTTTTAACCTGATCAAACATAATTTATGCGAACCCTGTTATTGATTGTATTTACGGTTTTTTCTTATGCCCTGCAGGCGCAGGTTTTTATTAACAAAGGGATGATAGAATACCAGGTGGTCACCAACAATCACAAAGCACTTGGCGAAGGTACCTGGGCCGAAATGATCCGGGATAAGATACCAAAACTGTCAACCAGTTTTTATCAACTGACCTTTGATGCTGATAAAAGTATTTACCAGTTCAACCGGAACGATGAAAAAACAAAAGCGCCTTGGGGCAATGAAGGTGCAGAAGAAAATGTATGGTACAACGATTACAGCCAGGAAAATTTTGTACAGCAGAAGGTTGTTTTTGGAGATACCTATATTTTAACCGACAGCCTCCTGCACATCGACTGGAAGGTAACCAACGAAACAAGAGAGATCGCCGGCTTCAACTGCCGCAAAGCAACTGGCAAATTATTCGACAGCGTGTATGTTTTTGCATTTTATACCGATGAGATCACGGTAAGCGGTGGCCCGATGAGCATGCATGGGTTACCCGGTATGATCATGGGAATTACCATCCCCCGCATGTTCAGCAGTTGGGTAGCTACCAAACTGGAAATAAACGGCGTCAATTACACAAAAATAATTGCCCCAACAAAAGGCAAGAAGAAAAAAGCTAATGAACTGCAGCAAACAGTTGTGCAGGCCACCAAAGACTGGGGCAGCTGGGGGCAACAGGCCGTATGGAAGATATTTTTGTGAAGTGGGTTAGCTATATCACAAACCCATCAGGCAGTATGGCACCTTTCTTAATAACCACGATACCATCTTTAACGGTAAACAGTGCATGATCGCTGTCGGGTAAATGAGCGCCGCCGGTTATGCTTACGTCATTTCCAATGCGGCAATCCTTATCTACGATGGCATTCTTGATCTTGCAGCGTTCGCCGATACCCAGTTTGGGAATGCCTTTCTCCAGTGAGTAAGCCATTTCTGGGATGGTCTCATAATAATCGCTGCCCATTATGTATGTGCTCTCGATCTCTGTCTCCTTTCCAATCCGGGTGCGGATACCAATTACACTATTGGCTATTTTTGAACAGTGAATGATACAGCCTTCTGCCAGGATACTGCTTTCGATCATGGTGCCTGTCACTTTCATAGGCGGCAACATACGGGCACGGCTGTAGATCGCCTTTGTATTATCAAATAAATTGAAAGGAGGTATTTCCATGGTCAGAGCCAGGTTTGCCTCATAGAATGAATAGATGTTACCAATATCTGTCCAGTAACCATCATACTGGTAACTCAGTACTTTGTATTTATCAATGGAAGAAGGAATGATCTCCTTGCCAAAATCCGTCGCATCTTTTTTATCATTCAGCAGTTGGTCAAATAATAATTTCCGGTTGAAGATATAGATACCCATGGACGCTAAATAATTGCGGCCGAGTACCTGCATATCGGTGCCGGTATCACTCACCCAGTCTGAAAGAAATTCTTTGGCGGGTTTTTCAATGAACGATGTGATATAATTATCCGAATTGGCTTTCAGGATACCGAATTCAGAAGCTTCCTTTTCCTGAACAGGGATGGTGGCAATGCTGATATCGGCGCCTTTGCTGATATGCGTTTCCAGCATCTCACCAAAATCCATCTGGTACAACTGGTCGCCGCTGAGGATAAGCAGGTAATCAAATTCATTATTGCCGATGTGTTTTAAAGACTGCCGTACCGCATCGGCTGTTCCCTGGAACCAACCCAGGCTGTCGGGTGTTTGTTCGGCAGCAAGTATATCCACAAAGCCGCTGCTGAATGCACTGAACTGGTAAGTATTTTTTATATGTTTGTTTAATGAAGCCGAATTGTATTGCGTTAACACAAACATGCGGTTGATGTTTGAGTTGATGCAGTTGGAGATTGGAATATCAACCAACCGGTATTTACCGGCAATGGGAACGGCGGGCTTGCTTCGGGTGGATGTGAGCGGATATAAGCGACTGCCTGCGCCGCCGCCAAGTATAACGGCAACTACTGATTTGCTGATCATATATGGATTTAAATTTGACGTATAGAGTTATAAAGGTTAATATATTTTTCAGAACTGCTTTCCCAACTGTTATCGATCTTCATTACCTGCTCCCGGATCTCCGCTATTCGTTCTTTATCATCAAAAAGTTCCACTGCCCGGTGGATAGAATAGGTAATATCCCACACTGTTGCATAATTGAAACAAATGCCATAGCCACCTTGTTCACCAAAATCAACTACGGTGTCTTTTAATCCGCCCGTGCGGCGAACAATGGGAATGGTTCCGTAACGCAATGCATACATCTGGTTAAGCCCACAGGGTTCTACCCGGCTTGGCATCAGCAAAAAATCGGCACCCGCGTACATCTGGTGGGATAATTTTTCATTATAGCCTATTTGTGAATTGTAATAACCCACATGCCCGTTATTCAATGCGCTTAACTGTGACTCAATTGCCGGATCACCGCTTCCCAAAATTAGAAAATTCATTTTATTCCCAATGTGGCTGAATGAATCATTTATTGCCTTGGGCAAAAGATCGGCAGCTTTCTCTCCCACCATCCTGCCGATGTAAACAAAAAGCGGCTTCTTAATATCAAGTTTAAAATCCTTGCACAGTTTTTTCTTATTAAGCTGTTTGCCCGGCCCGGCATCATCAATTGAAAAATTATCGAGGATATACGTATCTGTTTCAGGATTCCATACATAGGTATCGATCCCGTTGAGTATGCCGGTACATTTGCTTTTTTCCATTATAAATAACTGCTCAAGCCCGTTAGCACTTTGGGTAAGTTCTTCCATATAACTCGGACTAACGGTGGTAACCCTGTCGGCACATTTTACCCCGCATGCCAATGGGTTGATGGTATTGCTCCAGTCGAGCAAACCCCATTGCCAGGTATCCCAGGCAGGTATGTAATAGCTTTTATCCCAACCCATCCATCCCTGGTACTGTGCATTGTGAATAGTGAATACCGTTGGCACCGAAGAAAGATGCCGGTACGCAAAACAATGGCGCATCATAAAAGGTACCAATGCGGTATGATGATCATGCACATGCACCACATCTGGCCGGTGTTCCCATTTGCTCAGCCAGTCAACAACGGCGATCTGGAAAGCAGTGAACCGTTCTGCATCGTCATCGTAACTGTACACATTTTCCCGGTCGAGCAAACCATATATATCCACGCAGTAAAGATCGAACCCGAGTTTGTTTGTTTTCTCTTTGATGATGGTATAATCGAGGTAACGGGTATCCATCGTAATGCTTCCTTTGTGTTCAACATTCCATTCGTTATCGTAGAGGAATTTTGTTCGGTGCATGGGCACCACCACTTTGGCAATATGGCCCGACTGCTGCTGGTATTTTGGCAAGGTTCCCACCACATCGGCAAGGCCGCCAACCTTTGCATACGGGTAACATTCTGCACTAACGTGTACGATTTCCATGCTGCTGATTTATACAGTTCAATTTAGCAATCATTTCGCTTCAAACCAATTAAATTAAATTTTTCATGCTGCCCAAATTATTTTACTTTCAGCCATAAAATTTTAACGACATGCAAACAGAACAAAAAGATTCAATCACCCCGGGTAAAGCAGCATTTATACCTACCAATTATGGCGCATTAACCAACCTGGTTATTGTGTTCTTTTTTTGGGGGTTTATTGCTGCATCCAACAGTATTTTTATACCATTTTGTAAAACACATTTTCATTTAAACCAGTTTCAATCGCAGTTGATCGGTTCTGCCTTTTATGGAGCCTATTTTATTGGTTCACTTATCCTGTTCCTTGTATCAAATGTATTGGGATCAGATATTTTGAACCGCATCGGTTACAAAAAAGGTATTATTTACGGACTATTGATTTCAGTTGTTGGCGCATTGTGCATCATACCTTCGGCCAACGCCAATTCATTTCCCGCAATCCTGGCTTCATTCTTTGTGGTTGCCCTCGGCTTTTCGTTGCAGCAAACAGCCGCCCAACCCTTTGCAATTTCGCTGGGTGATCCATCTACCGGATCTCACAGATTAAATTTAGGTGGAAGTGTAAATTCATTGGGTACTACACTTGGCCCTATCATTGTAAGTTTCTTCCTGTTTGGAAAGGTTGGCAGTTCAGGCGTGGAAGTGACCGTAACAAACATCAATACTTTATACCTTATAGTAGCGGGTGTTTTTGCAGCTGTTGCAATTTTCTTTGCAATTTCAAAATTGCCGGATGGGAAAAATCTTGAAAAATTTGAAAAAGCAAATAAAGCAGCGGCCGCCCTGTCATTAATGACAGCAGCAATTATTGGCGTGATCATTTTGGGACAACTGGCAGATATTCAAAAAACTCCCCTCTTATTAACAATAATGCTTGCCGTAGTAGGCATTTTATTTTACTCAAATTCCCGTGCTGTTAAACTGGGTGATGGCTGGGGAGCTATGAAATATGAGCAACTCATCTATGGAATGATCGGCATATTTGTATATGTGGGTGTGGAAGTAACCATTGATAATAATTTTGGAGCACTTTTAAAAACGCCGGGATACCTTACCATTGACGGGCTTGATGAAAGCAAAATATCCAAATATGTTTCACTTTACTGGGGAAGTTTAATGATTGGAAGATGGACAGGAGCGATAAGTGTTTTTAACCTGTCGAAGCAGGCAAAAAAAATAATGATGTTCATAGTTCCTTTTATAGCTTTTGGAATCATTCTTTTTGTAAATAACTTAAACGGAAGTGATGTAAGCGACCTGTATCTATATGCTATTTGTATTGCCATCGCCATCGCCGGGTTTTATTTTGGGCAGGAAAAGCCGGTGAAAACACTTGTAACTGTTGCGCTGATGGCAGCCCTGGCAATGTTGGTTGGCGTTTTTACCAACGGATTGCTTTCGGTATACGCTTTTATGGCTGGAGGATTATTTTGTTCAGTAATGTGGCCATGTATATTCTCGCTTGGAATTGGTGGTCTAGGCAAGTACACTTCACAAGGTTCTGCATTTCTGATCATGATGATCCTGGGTGGAGCAATAATTCCACCTTTGCAGGGTGCCGTTGGAGATATCAGTTCTGTAGGCTTTCATAATTCTTATTTGTTAGCAGTGGCTTGCTTCTTATTTCTTGCATGGCTTGCTCTCAAACTAAAAAAAGTTTTACATAAACAAGGTTTGGATTTCGACGAACAGATTGCAGGCGGACATTAATCCCGGAATGAAAAACATAACCGGGTTCTTATTCATTTTTAATTGCAGTTAAAATGGCACAGAAGAAAGACTTTGCGATAGGCATTGATATAGGCGGCACCACCACAAAATTCGGCATTGTAAATAACCATGGCGAAATACTGGAACAGGACCGCATCCCCAGCAACGAACACGAAGTGGTGGAGGAATTTATTGAAGACCTCTATAAGAAATTAATGCCCATAATCGAAAAATCGGGCGGCGTTAAAAATTTTGCAGGCATTGGCATTGGCGCACCCAATGGGAATATTTATACGGGTACCATAGAATACGCTCCCAATTTGAAATGGAAAGGCATTATTCCGCTTGCTGAGTTGATCGGAAAAAAATTCGGCCTGCCAACCAAACTCACTAATGATGCCAATGCCGCCGCCATGGGCGAGATGATGTACGGCGCCTGTAAGAACATGCGGCACTTCATCACCATCACGTTGGGCACCGGTGTGGGAAGCGGTATTGTAATTGATGGCAAGATCGTGGTAGGCCATGATGGGTTTGCAGGTGAATTAGGACATACCATCATCAGGCCCGGGGGCAGGTTACACAAAAGTACCGGCATGCGGGGCAGCCTGGAGTCCTACGCTTCGGCAACGGGTGTAAGAGAAACGGCCATTGAAATGCTCACAACACATCCCGAAGAGCCAAGCCTGCTTCGCAACTATAGTATCAACGACCTTACCAGTGAATCGGTTTATGAATGTGCCATGCAGGGTGATAATATTGCCAACAACATATTTGAATTCACCGGGCAGATACTGGGCGAATCGTTAGCCAATTTTATCATGTTCTCCTCCCCGGCGGCCATCATATTGTTTGGCGGATTGACAAAGGCAGGAAACCTTTTACTGAACCCAACCCGAAAGCACATGGAGATGAACCTGCTACCGATCTTCCAGAATAAAGTGAAGCTGTTGTTTAGTGAACTGAAGGAAGCCGATGCGGCGATATTGGGCGCCAGTGCGTTGGTTTGGGAGATGAATTAACCGATTGGATCTACTACTATAAAGAAAGACCCTCCGTTTGGAGGGTCTTTTTAATCAGATATGGGATCTATAGATTTTAAAAACGGGCCCTAATCAGATAGATACGATGCCTACAACTACTGCAACCAGTGCCGCGGCTAATACGAAAATCATGGTTTTCATAAATAATGTGTTTAGTCAGCAGAATTAACCGAAAAATCATGCCAATATGGGAATTGTGAAGAAAAACGGGACTGGGTGTGTAAAATAAGTTCTACTTATTTGCAATAATAAAGACCGCAGGTACTGGCCGCTGCCCCTCCTTATCGCTGGGCTTGATGGTCTCTTTGCCATTGATAAGCATGCAACTGCTGCCGCCGCCATCGAGGTTGAGGGCTTCAACACAACCTAATTCAATAAGCAACTTGGCTTCCTGCTCAAGTGTTGCTCCTTCGGCAAGGCCTGGAAATCTACCCTGGATCACCATGATTATGAGATAGCCTTCATTTGTATAACCCATACAAGTTCGGGGATGCTTGTCATTGATAGCTTTACCGGCAAATTTCATTTCTTCTTCATTAGTGATCTTTACCCGGCCATTCTGGACGATCACCGGGCCACCACCTACTGCGGTTCTCATCTTCCATTTTTTGAAATTCAGCTTCCTATATACAGGCCCTAAAACGTTACCAGTAATAAAACGAGATTCATAATTCCTGATGTAATTGAATGAAGGGTGCAAAATAGAATCTTTAAACACCCTAATTCTAGAAGCAGGCAACTGGCTTGCATAAGCAAATCTTTTTGAGGAGTCAGTCAATGTCCATACAACATCCGCATTTCGCTTCTTATCAATTCCAATAGCACTGGCCAAAGGATGCCTGTATTGAAAAGTATCTTTGCCTCTCATGGGAAGAGAATGGATATTATACCCAACCAGTTTTCCGTTCTTTATAACCGTATTCAGGTTCTGGTTCTTATCAAAATTGAAAAAAGTACAGTTTACCACAACCAATGGTTGGCTATTTCTCTCATAAAACTTGGTTGGTTTTAATCGTCTGCTGAGTGTAGTATCAACGGTGAAATTGAGTTTCATATCCTTCAGCCTTGCCTTTACGCAATAAGCAATGAATGGTTTTCCATCCAACGAATCGGTTGTTTTAAAAACCTGCACCGAAGCAGGCAACGGGGCATACAATGAATCAACATTTGCCCACTTAACCTGGGCAAAAGACCTTGTTGATAAAAGGGAAAATACCAGTAGGAAAAAACCAAGCAGGGATCTTGTATTCATCTAAAGCAGTTTAGTAAAACAGTTCACTCCGCATTTTCTGCAGCCCACTCCAATTTGCTATGCACACAATATTATATGAATTAGCCTTGTGATATAAAAATACTCCTAACCTTTTTTATAAACAATTAAAAGTATAGCCATGAAGATCAAACATTTTTTTTATGCCGCCCTGCTGGCATTCTCCTTCTCCCCTGCGTTGGCACAAAATGAAACTCCTGCCGGTTATGTAAAAGGATCGATCACCCAGGGTGATGGTTCCGTATCGCAAGGATACATCAAAGACAACATCAAAAGATCAGCGTCGGTAGCGTTCATCGACAGCAAGGGTGCAAAGAAAACCTACAACGGAAGCCAGTTGAATGCAGTAAATGTGGATGGCGTTAATTTTATCTGCATCGGTGGCGATTTCTTTAAACCACTCAGCACTGGTAAAATGAACTTTTTACAAAAAGCCAGCAATGCGTCAGGCAGTGTTTCATACAACGGAACAGAAGCCGTGATAAGCAGCGGTACCGAAGGTAAAATAGGCGACTACTTTGTGTATGCCGGTAATAAACTGAAACTGCTCAACAAAAAGAGCCTCGAGTCTTTTATCAGCAACGACCTGGCAGTGTGTGCCCCGGCGGTTGAAAAAGCAAAAGCGATCAACGGCGATATTGCCCGGCTGCAGGAAGCCGTTGACATCTTTAACAGGAATTAGTCCCGCTGTTCCGGTATCCGTAAATGCCCCGCTGATTTTTATATCTTTACTAAATGAAAAGAACCAATTGCAAAATAGCGTTCAATGATGTGCCGCTCATGCTGTTTGCAATTCCTGTATTAAGTTATATTATTCCCATTGTATTTTTTGGCTGCCGGTTCAACCGGCAGCCTTATTTCAGGTGGGAAGAATACCCGGTCACTTTCATCGTCATTTTATTATTGTGGCTGGCCAACCGGTATATATTGATCTGGTGCCGTAGCCGTTATCCTCTTTTCAAGGAGGTTCGCAAACGGCTCTTTGTGCAGGCCAGTATCATGCTGATCTTTACCATTGTTGGCGATAACTTACTCCATGTCATCCTTCGTAAAACGATCTTCGTAGACAGGACGGTCACAATTTTTGATACCGACCAGCTCATCAGCAGGGCCGCTGCCGATGTCTTCTGTGTGATCATGATCGTGGCGATCTACGAAAGCATCTACTTCATGCATGCATTAAAAGATTCGGTAGAAGAAAAGGAAATGCTGAAACGGGAAAGCCTGCAGGCCCAGTTGAATGCACTGAGAACCCAGGTGAATCCACACTTTCTTTTCAATAACCTGAACACACTTAGCTCACTGATCCCGGAAAACCCAAAACATGCGATGGATTTTGTGCAGCAGCTTTCTAAAGTTTACCGCCACATACTTGATGTAAAGGATGAAAAAAGTATTCCACTCAAAGACGAACTGGAAGTATTGAATGCCTATACCTTCCTCTTAAAAACTAGGTTTGGCAATAACCTGGATGTACACATCAATATTCCCGATGAAAAATTACAGAAGATGATCGTGCCCCTCTCTTTGCAGCTGTTGATGGAAAATGCCATCAAGCATAATATCGTTTCCTCCGATAAGCCCTTGCAGATAAATGTGTTTACCGAGAACGGCAGCCTGGTACTCAGCAATAACCTGCAAATGAAAAACCAGGTTAGTGAATCAACCGGCATCGGGCTGGAAAATATCCGGAACAGGTATAAACTTTTAGGCGATAAAGAAGTGAAAGTAACTGAGAACGAAAACAGCTTCACCGTTTCCATACCACTGATAGAAAATTGATATGCAGGTACTGATCATAGAAGACGAAGCCCCCGCCGCAAACAGGCTTTCCAAACTGCTGCAGAACATCGGTGATGATATTTCTATAGTAAACAAACTCGACAGTGTGGAATCATCCGTAAAATTCCTACAGGCAGAACCAGGTAATATTGACCTTATCTTTATGGACATACAACTGGCCGATGGATTGAGCTTCGACATCTTTCAGCAAACGACCATCACCACGCCGGTCATCTTTACCACCGCATTTGATCAATATACCTTAAAAGCTTTTAAAGTAAACAGCATTGATTATTTACTGAAACCCATTGATGAAAAAGAACTGGAACTGGCTGTGGAGAAATACCGCAGGCTGTACCAGAATAAAGATACCAGCTACCCCGAGAAATTCCTGAAGATGATACAGGAAATGAACGCAGCCAGATATAAAGAGCGGCTGTTAATAAAAAGAGGACAGCAGTTAAGCTATCTCAAAACAAGTTTGGTGGCGTATTGCTTTGCAGATGGCAAACTTTGTTATGCGGTTGATTTTAATGGCGCAAAGTATTTACTCGAAAGCAATCTTTCGCAACTGGAAGCACAATTGCAACCGTCCGACTTCTACCGCATCAACCGGCATCTGCTGGTAAACATTGAGGCCGTTAAGAAAGTGCATACCTGGCTTGGCGGAAGATTGAAAATAGAAGTGCTGCCACTAACCACAGCAGAAACCATTGTAAGCCGGGAACGGGTGAATGGCTTTAAAGAATGGCTGGGACAATAATAACGTTGTACTTTTTTTGAACCACATAGAAACATAGGACACATCTTTTCTTCTATGTGATTTTCTATGTTCGCTATGTGTCTATGTGGTTCAATAATATAACCCACAAACAATTATTTCAGCATGGTACGCAGATCCTTTATGTACTGCTGGTTGCTGTCAAGGTTGATAATGCCACGCCTTGGCCTGTCAAGATCAATGATCACATAGATTACAATGCTGGTGAGGAAAATGAAACCTCCTACAGCAAGGCGGTTGAGTTTTTTATCGTGTGCAACACAATACCCGATGAAGAAACTGCAGCAAAGCGAAATTACAAAGAGCAATACCAGCACAGATTCCGGAACCGTTGCCTTTAATGCAGCTTCCCGTTCGGTGGTAATGTCGATCATGGCGTTTAATGCCGGCATCATCTGGTTGCTGGCAGCAAGGTTAGCCGGATCTTTTGATAAAGAGGCAGCCCTTTTCCAAAGTAACCCTGCATATTTATTTGCCTCTTCTTTTGCAGCGGCAATTTTCGCTTCTTCTCTTTTTGCTTCGTAGTAATTTACCCGGGCATCTACATAACCGGCAAAATCTTTTCTGAAAGCAGCACGCTCACTATCGGTATACATATCTGCCCGGAGAATGGCCGTACCGATATTGTTTGCTTCTGTGGTAATGATCCTCCTTCTTACATCAAACCTTGAATCGGCTTCCCCAAATGTAAAAGCAAGCAGCAGGGCAAGCAGTCCGAATAAAGACGCTTCAACCGGCCCCAATCCTTCAGCGCTTGTAATGGCTTTATGCCGCAGGTATAAGCCGAGGTAAACCATGCCGATCATCAGTACGAAAAGAATGCTGCAGATGATCCATGCATCGGTATCGTACAGAAAGGAATGCTTCATAACAGGGTTTAAATAAAAAACCGGAGAATATCCGGCTTCAAATATAATGCAAGCTATTTGCTTTTTTCTTCCTGCCATTTATTCCGGCCATAACCCGGTATCACATGTTTTTCGCTGTGGTAAGAAGAACGAACCAGCGGGCCGCTTTCCACGTAATCAAAACCCAGGTTGTACCCGATCTCTCTGAACTCGGCAAATTCATCGGGATGAACAAACCGGGCAACAGGCAAATGTTTTTTAGTTGGTTGAAGATACTGGCCAATGGTAACCACATCAACATGGTTCGCTTTCAGGTCTTTTAATGTTTGTATCACATCTTCCTTTTCTTCACCCAGGCCAAGCATGATGCCGCTCTTTGTGCGCATGCCACCTTCTTTTAATGTCCGAAGCGTTTCCATGCTTTGCCAATACTTTGCCTGTATGCGTACCTGCCTTGTTAAACGCTCCGTAGTTTCAATATTATGGCTCACCACTTCCGGTGCTGCATCAATCACACGCTGTATGTTTTCTTTTTCAGCTTTGAAATCTGGGATCAGTGTTTCCAGTGTTGTTTCGGGATTTAATGCCTTCACGGCTTTAATGGTATTGTACCAGATAATGGAACCACCGTCCTTCAGTTCATCCCGGTCAACCGAAGTGATCACGGCATGTTTTACTTTCATCAGGTTGATGGCTTCTGCCACCCGTTGCGGCTCATCCCAATCCACTTCCAGGGGCCTGCCGGTAGCTACGTTGCAAAAGCCGCAGCTACGGGTGCAGATATTTCCAAGTATCATGAAGGTGGCCGTACCTTCTCCCCAGCATTCGCCCATGTTCGGGCAATTGCCGCTTTCGCAAATGGTATGCAGTTTATGGGTATCAACTAAATTCCTGACGTGGCGGTATTCTTCCCCAATGGGCAATTTAACCCGCAGCCAGTTTGGCTTCTTTGCCCCGATAGCTATCGGGGTTTGTTCTATTATTCCGTCAATTACGGGTAATTCTGTCATGAAAGGAGATTCTGAATATGGGTAATGATTTTATTTTCTTCTTCCGAATTCCACTGAAAAATAAGCAGTGAAGAAAAACTGTTTTTGTTTATTATAAAGCATCTGAGGAATTTTCTTTGTATAAAACTCTCCGGTCAAACCAACTTCCAATGCAGAAACCAGGTCGTTATAACGGCCATAATCAAACCGCAGGGCCGGCTTAATATAAATTCCAGGCGTCATTTTAAGGTGATTCCATCCTTTTCCGATAGTTGGTCCGCCGTAATAAGGTCCATTTACAAAAAGCAGGCTGTCGGGTGAATCATATCGTACATAAGTGCGTTCGCCGCCCTTATTCACTTCCACTTCATAAGCCCGTAACAAGCCGAGGGCGATTCCTCCACCGATATTCGCAGTAATAGCCACGCCATTCTTATTGCTCTTATTGCCCAGCAGGTATTGCAACTGTGCACCTAGTTTGATCGGGTAAAAATAATTGAGCTTGCCGTAAATAAGCGGAGCCGTTGATACCAGCGGATTACTCTGCTTCTCCTCTTTCTGGTGCTTACGTTCGCTTATTTCAAATTGGTACAGCGTGGCCCTCCTGATCGATTTGGAGTAGCCTTTTTCAAAGAATAACCCATACCCATCAGAAATTAACTTGACACCAAATAAAAAATGTTTTTTGTATGCGATCACACCCTCTTCCTCCAGCCGGATCATGGCATTAATCTTTTCCCGCTTTTCTTCCTTCCTGCTCTTCTTACGTGGACTTTTATTGGTTTCCTGTGCAAAAACAGTAGCCGATAAGCTGATAAAAGCGACGAGCATTATTAATTGTCTCATGTGGATTTTTTACTGTCGTAAATTTATGCAAAAATACTGTGTCCTCAGTAAAGATGATACATTTGCTGTAAGAACTGCTGCATTTAAGTTCATAAACTTTTTAAAACCTAAATTTTTAACAAATGACAGCCTCCATTGTTTACAAAGGCCAGCTCCGTTGCGAATGCACCCACCTGCAGAGCGGCACGGTAATAGAGACCGATGCGCCCACCGATAACCGGGGGAAAGGAGAACGCTTCAGCCCTACTGATACCGTTTGTGTTGCACTGGCCACCTGCATCATAACCACCATGGGCATTAAGGCACAGGATATGAATATAGAGCTTGCCAATACAATCATTTCGGTAAAAAAACACATGCTCAGCGACCCAAGGCGGATTGGGAGGATCGATGTAACGCTCAACTTCCCTGCCGGACTGCAGATTGATGAAAAGGACAAAATTATACTGGAACGGGTTGGCGATAATTGCCCGGTGATGAAAAGCCTTCACCCCGACCTGCAGACAAATGTGGAATATGCCTGGGGCTGATCAACTTGTTTTCTGTGCCCCGTGTTTCTGTGGCTAAGTCATTGATCAGACCGAAGGTCAGACCACAAATCAGTTTCTAAGCAACTTATTTCCTATTGCACAATCAAGACAGCGTTTCTTATTGCAGTATTCATTTTTTAACTGGATGAAAGCCTGCGAATCAAAAGCCGTTTTATACGAAAGATGCAAAGAGGAAAAGCCCCGGGTGATCGCATTCTTTTCGGCGGCTATTTCCTCCAGCCATTTCAATGCCTTGTCTTTATAACTGTTCTCATTTTGATGAAGCCCATACGCAAAGAGGATGGGTATGACCGTATTTATAAGGATATTACTGATCATCTGCTCCCCCAGTGTTTTCTTTTTGAACGCCGACTTTTCATCGAACATATAATGATAATGCCAGTAGTCGTTGGCTGTTACCGAAAGCAATTCTTTCACCGGACCGGGTTTTACTGCTTCTTTTATTTTTGAGAACAACTGTGAATTTTCATGCACGAGCATGGCCAGTTGCGCCAACCGGACCGTTGGAAAATTGGAAGGTCGCATTCGCAAAAACGCAAGCTTTGTTTTAATTCTCTGCAGGGCATATTTTTTAGACAGAAACTGATATTCTCTTTGCAACCGTTTGGGATAATCCTCTTCAAATGCTGCATCCAGCAAACCGGCCTGTCCAAAAAGCAATGCCTCTACCTGGTGGATCTGGTTCTTATGTTTGGCAAGTACAGCAATGGATATGGATCGGGCGATCGCTTCAAATGCAACGCTGTTAATTTTTATTCCGAAATTTTTAGCCAGCTGCCACCACAGGGTTTCTTCCCAGTGGTTGTTATTCTTTTCCAGGAGATCAAAAATATACCGGGTCTTTGATTGCAATCTTTCCACCAGCAGCCTTTCCTTCCAGGCAGACCAGGTGATGTTATTTACCAGGTGGATATTTTTTTCGCAGGGAATGAATGACCCGGTATTCATTAATTCTTCGTACCGGCTCAATAAAATTTTTGATACTTTATCCTGCAGGATCAAAGTAGGAAATGGAAGCGAAAGATCAACATCATCTTCCCAAACCACGTGCAGGATCACATTTTTATAATTGCTGTCGCTGCTGTGCCTGTGATTTTTCCAATCGGAGGTATTTATGTGAAGTTCGATACTGCCTGCCCAAACCATTCCGCTTAATCTTATCTTGGCATCTGTAAAGTCGGGGCCCTGGTTGGTATTGTACATGCCCGGATGAATGACCTGCAGTAATTCTCCTTCTGTGCTGCGGAGTTCTTTGGCATTGAAGTGTTGAAATTGCCAGATGTATTGCAGTAATCGTTCAGTCATGGGTGAACGTTTAAAAGTTGAAAGTTTTAAGGGTTTAAAGTTATTCAGCCACATTCCAACTTCATGGTTCAATAAACCCATTATACTGTTTTTTTCAACAGCCCTCTTAACCCTTTCAACCCTTAAACCCTTAAACGTTTTGCAACGCCCTCACCACCCTGCTCACCGGCAATCCCATCACGTTATAAAAATCGCCGGTTATTGACCGGATGCCCACCACGCCGATCCATTCCTGTATGGCATAGGCACCGGCTTTGTCGTATGGTTTGTAATTATCAACATAAAATTCGATCTGCGTTTTAGTAAGATCATGAAATACCACTTCGGTTGTTTCGGCAAAAGCGATCTCTTTTTCTTCCGTTAATATTACCACGCCTGTTATCACTTTATGCAGTTTACCCGACAGGCGGGATAAAATAGAAATCGCATCATCCCTGTCTGTTGGTTTACCGATGATCTCATCCCGTAACACAACGATCGTATCGGCGGTAAGAATGGGCTTGCTTAGACCAATCATTTCTTTTATGGCAAATGCTTTATTACGGGCAATGTGAACCGCCACTTCTTCCACGGGTAAACCTTCCGGGTATGATTCATCCGTTTCTTTCACCAGCACTTCAAAAGGCACTTCGGCCCATTCTAATAATTGTTTGCGCCGGGGAGACTGGGAGGCTAAAATGATTGGTTGCATAAATTGCATAAACCTATAAGGTTTTAATAGAGAAATTAATAATTAAGATACTTGCAAAACCTTATAGGTTTATGTGTATATCCTGAATACAAGCATGGAAAGTATGCCGGCAAACATTACGTATTTGATCACAGAACTCAGGCGATGGTAATCGGCCGGGCTTTGTGCGGCATGAAGTTTAAAGATGATCCAGATCAACGGTACAATGATCAATACTATCGAATAAACAGCGCTCCACCACCAGCCAAACTGTAGTACATATACCTGTACCAC
>Ga0209023_10000267_pt1 | contig 87331 bp, 85 predicted proteins | sample LakOneMetagenome_FD_187468 | JGI IMG/M metagenome (GOLD analysis project Ga0209023, IMG submission 187468) | Freshwater and sediment microbial communities from Lake Erie, Canada (SPAdes) (version 2) | ecosystem: Environmental > Aquatic > Freshwater > Lentic | place: Lake Erie, Canada... | reverse complement strand
TCGTGCTCGAACACGCGCCCGAGGTCGTCCTCGCTGACGCGGCCGATGAACGCGGCCCGGCCGCCGAAGCTGGCGACGCCGGCCAGCGTGTTGGCCGCCGAGCCACCGGAGACCTCCTGGTCGGACTGCATCGCGGCGTACAGCTCCTCGGCGCGATCGGTGTCGATCAGCGCCATCCCGCCCTTGGCGAGGCCAAAGCGGTCGAGGAAGCCGTCCTCCTCGTGGCTGAGCACGTCGACGAGTGCGTTTCCGATGCCAACAACGTCATGGGGCTGTGAGGTCACCCAGCGGATCCTAGAGGGGTGACCATGGCGGCCTACGCACTCTTTGGCGGTCCATCGGTGGCCTTCGGCACGCTCGGCGATGACTTGAGATGGCACTCGACGCCATTATATCCCTGCAAAAACGCCATTTTTGCGTGATGTCGGGGCGCCGAATGTGTCCAGAATCGGTCCAGATCTGCGCGCAGACGTCCACGAGGTGTCCAGTCGGCGAACCAATTGCTCCGGATTGTCGTGGTTCGTTCCGACCCATTTTGTGAGCGTCGCCCGAAGCGGGTGCGCCGAGCCCCGAAACATGCACTCTCGCCGCCTCCTTGTCATCGCCGCCTCCGCCCTCGCCCTGGGCCTTGGAGCGCCTGCCGCTTCGCTGGCCGCCGTGGTCACCACCGACGGTCTCCAGGCAGAGAAGCCGTCCAGCGTCGCGAGGGCCGCGGCCGCAAGCGCCAGCCAGGGTGATCCGAACCTCGTCGACCAGTGGGCGCTGTCGAGCGACCGGGCGATGGGCATCACCACCGCGTGGAACCAGATCACCGGCGGCGACATCGTCGTCGCCGTTGTCGACTCCGGCATGAAGCTCGACCACCCGGAGTTCGCCGGCAACCTCTGGACGAACAGCGGTGAGATCGAGGGCAACGGCATCGACGACGACCACAACGGCTACGTCGACGACGTCCACGGCTGGGACTTCATCGGCCGCGATGCCGATCCGAGTGACGCCAACGGCCACGGCACGCACGTCGCCGGCATCATCGGCGCCCGCGGCGACAACCACATCGGCGGCTCGGGCGTCGCCCAGCACGTCAAGCTGATGGCGGTCCGGGTGCTCGACGCGAACGCCTCGGGCACGACCGACGGTGTTGCCCGCGGCCTCAAGTACGCCGTCGACAACGGCGCGAAGATCATCAACCTCAGCCTCGCTGGTCCGTCCGGCTCGGACGATCTGCTCGCCGCCCTGCTCTACGCAGAGCTGCGCGGCGTCGTCGTCGTCGCCGCCGCCGGCAACAACGGCGAGGACCTCACCAACTCGCCGGCCTTCCCGGCCTCGTACATCACGAGCAACATCGTCGGCGTCGCCGCGACGCGCGAGGACCTCGACCTCTCGGACATCTCGAACTACGGCAACGGCGCGGACATCGCGGCACCGGGCGAGGACATCCTCTCGACCGCGAGCGACGGCGGCTACGAGTGGCGCACCGGCACGTCGATGGCTGCACCGGCCGTCGCCGGGACGCTGGCGCTGCTGGCATCAGCTCGGCCGGACCTCGACGCCGCCGGCCTCCGCAACGCGCTCTACGCAGGCGCGACAAAGAGTGGCCTTCCGGTGGGCACGGGCTCCTTGAACGCCGCGAACGCACTCCGTCAAGTGATTCCGGCGGACAGCTGGAAGAGCCCGGAACCGGCCGCGACCGTGAAGAAGCTGGCACCCCTGCCGACGCTGCCGTCGGCGGGTTCGGCACGGACCGCCCCGACCGCTTCGACCAGCGCCGTGAAGCCGGTCGCCAAGAAGAGCTGCCGCAAGGTCAGCAAGCGCGCCAGCAAGAAGGCCAAAGCCCGCTACAAGGTCTGCGTGCGCAAGGCCAAGCTCGCCAAGGCGCAGGCCGTCAAGCGCAAGTAACATCGCGGGCATGCCGCAGCCCGCGTCCGTTCTGTCCGATGGCACGATCCGCCGCCTCGTTGAGGAGGGCCGGATCGAGATCGAGCCGTGGGACCCGACGATGGTGCAGCCCGCCAGCGTCGATCTGAAGCTCGGCGGCTCGTTCCGCGTCTTCCACAACCACCGGATCCAGGCGATCGACCTCGCTGATCCGCCCGGCGGCCTGACCGAGCACCTCGAGGTCGAGGACGATGAACCGTTCGTCATCCACCCCGGCGAGTTCGTGCTCGGCCGCACCGAGGAGTTCGTGCGACTGCCCGATGACGTCGTCGCCCGGATCGAGGGCAAATCCAGCCTCGGCCGCCTCGGACTGATCGTGCACGCCACAGCCGGGTTCGTCGACCCCGGCTTCGCCGGCTCGCTGACGCTGGAGATCACGAACTTCAACAGCGTGCCGATCGTGCTGCGCCCCGGTCTGCCGATCGCCCAGCTGTCGTTCATGACGCTCGACAAGGCCGCCGAGCGGCCCTACGGCCACCCGGACCTCGGCTCCCATTACCACGGCCAGGTCGACGCGACGGAGAGCCGCTACGAAGGTGGTCCGGCAGCGACCGTCTGATCATGAGTGATGAGGAACGAGACGCGTTCGGACGGCCGATCAGCGAACCAGCGGCGCCACCGGTCACGCCCCAACCCGTTGCGCCGGCGCCGATCGTGGTCGAGAACGTAGCGACCGATCCGCTGACGGTGGCGGCCGCTCACGGCATCAGCGCGGCACAGATCAACCAGGCGTTCGACGATGCCGAAGGCTTGGTGAATGCCGAGCTGCAGGCGCACGGAATCTCCGGGCACCTCGACATCCACGGCGTCGAGGCCGCTCCGGGCGCTGACGGCCGGAGCGCGACCGGCAGGATGTCCTTCACCCGAACCGGGACCGGCAAGCCGTACACGTTTGAGACAGGTCAGATCCAGCCGATTCTGACCGCCGTCACGACAGCGGCGATCGCACTGATCGTCGTCCTCGCATTCATACCGTTCGGGTCGCTGCTGATGGGCGGCTATGCGCTGGTCGCGCGCCGCCGCTTCACCGACGGACCGGTGACGCCGATCGCGAGCAAGATCATGCTCGGCGTGGCCGCCTACAGCGTGATCGTGGCGGCGATCTGGGCCGCGACGCTCTAGTGGTCCGGTGCCCGCGAGATCGTGGAGCGAGCGCGCAATGGTTCGGCACCAAAGGCGCAAGACGGCACTAGTATGCAAGCTGTGAGCGAGAGCACGAAGGACAGCCTGACGGTCACCGACAACCGGACGGGGCAGACGTTTGAAGTCCCGATCACGGACGGCACCGTGAAGGCGATGGACTTCCGCCAGATGAAGGTGTCGGAGGACGACTTCGGCCTGATGACCTACGACCCGGCGTTCACGAACACCGCGTCGTGCCGCTCGGCCGTCACGTTCATCGACGGCGACAAGGGGATCCTCGAGTACCGCGGCTACCCGATCGAGCAGCTGGCCGAGCACTCCACCTACCTCGAGGTCGCCTACCTGCTCGTGCACGGTGAGCTGCCGAGCGAGTCCGAGCTGGCCGAGTGGACGCACCTGATCACGACCCACACGTTCGTGCACGAGAACGTCAAGGAGTTCATCACCGGCTTCCGCCATGACGCGCATCCGATGGGGATGCTGCTCGGCTCGGTCGGCGCGCTGTCGACGTTCTACCTCGACGCCAACAACATCAGCGACCCCGAGAACCGGATGATCCAGACGATCCGGCTGATCGCGAAGATGCCGACGCTCGCCGCGTTCGCCTACCGGCACACGCGCGGCATGCCGTACGTCTATCCGGACAACGACCTCGCGTACTCGGGCAACTTCCTCGGGATGATGTACAAGATGACCGAGCTGAAGTACCAGCCCGATCCGCGGATCGAGCGGGCGCTGGACGTGCTCTTCATCCTCCACGCCGACCATGAGCAGAACTGCTCGACCTCGGCCGTGCGGAGCGTCGGCTCGTCACAGGTCGACCCGTACTCGGCGCTCGCGGCGGGTATCGGCGCGCTCTACGGTCCCCTGCACGGCGGCGCCAACGAGGCCGTGCTGCGGATGCTGCGCCGGATCGAGAAGGTCGAGAACGTGCCGGACTTCATCGCCGGCGTGAAGAAGGGCGACGAGAAGCTGATGGGCTTCGGTCACCGTGTCTACAAGAACTTCGATCCGCGCGCGACGATCATCAAGAAGGCGACCGAGGACGTTTTCGAGGTCACGGGCGTCAATCCGCTGCTGGGGATCGCGAAAGAGCTCGAGAAGACCGCGCTCGAGGACGAGTACTTCATCTCGCGCAAGCTGTACCCGAACGTCGACTTCTACTCCGGCCTGATCTATGAGGCGCTCGGCCTGCCGGTCGAGATGTTCCCGGTGATGTTCGCGATCGGCCGCACCTCGGGCTGGATCGCCCAGTGGCTGGAGCTGGTGCAGGACTCCGAGCAGAAGATCGCCCGGCCACGCCAGATCTACACCGGCGAGCGCACACGCGACTACGTGCCGCTGGCGCAGCGCAGCGGTGGCTTCAACCCGATCGCGTAGCACCGCGTGACCCGCCGCGACAACGCGCTGGCGGTGCTGGTGATGGTGATCTGGGGCGTGAACTTCGTCGCGATCGACGTCGGCCTGAAGGATGTGCCGCCGCTGCTGTTCGTCGCGATCCGCTTCTGTGTCGTGCTGCTGCCCGCGTTCTTGTGGGTCGCGAAGCCGGACATGCCGTGGCGGCACATCGCCGCGGTCGGCCTGCTGATGAGCGCCGGACAGTTCGGTCTGCTCTACGCCGGACTCGACGCCGGCATGCCGATCGGCCTCGCGTCGCTGGTCCTCCAGGCGCAGGTGATGCTGACGGTGCTGATCTCCGCGGTCACGCTGCGTGAGCACCCGACGCTGCGGCAGATCGTCGGCATCGCCGTCGGCATGGCCGGCCTCGCGATCGTCGCGGCCGGTCGTGATGCGAGCACCTCCGGACTGGCGCTGCTGCTGACGCTCGGTGCGGCGACCTCCTGGGCCTGCGGCAACGTGGTGTCGCGCCGCGTCGGTACGAGCGCCGGGCTGGAGCTGACCGTCTGGTCGGCGTTCTTCGTGCCGCTTCCACTGTTCGTGTTGTCGCTGCTGATCGACGGACCCGATGCCGTCAGCGAGGCGCTCGCCCACTTCTCCTGGGGCGCGATGTTCTCCACGCTGTACACCGCGATCCTCAGCTCACTGGTCGGCTACGGGATCTTCAACACGCTGCTGAACCGGTATGAGACGGCAAAGGTCGTGCCGTTCGTCCTACTGGTGCCGCCAATCGGCATCGCGGCCGCGTGGGTCTATGAAAACGAAGTACCGAACGGCGCCGAGATCCTCGGCGGAGTCGTGCTGCTGGCAGGTGTCGCGATCACGACGCTGTCGCGCCGTGAGCCGGCTACCGGCTCCGCATGAACGCCATCACGAAATACAGCAGCTGACCCATCGCGGCGACGAAGCCTGCGACATAGGTCCAGGCGGCGGCGTTCAGCACCTCACGCGCCGCTGGGACTTCCGCCGACGACAGCAGGCCCTGTTGCTCCAATGCGACGAGCGCACGCTTCGAGGCGTCGAACTCCACCGGCAGGGTGACGAGCTGGAACAGCACGACGAGGCCGAACAGCGCAATACCGGCGAGCAACAGCGTCGAGCCGAGCTGCGTGGAGGCACCGACGAACAACCCGCCCATCGCCGGGATGATCCAGACGCCGGAGGCGAACTGCACCGGCCCGACGATCGCCTGGCGGAAGCGCATGGGCGCATAGTTGTTGGCGTCCTGGATCGCGTGACCGGCCTCGTGGGCGGCGACGCCGAGGGCGGCGAGCGACGAGGCCTGGCCGACGTCCTGCGACAGACGGAGCGTCTTTGTCGACGGGTCGTAGTGGTCGCTCAGCGTGCCCTCGATCGGCTCAATCGACAGTGCCGGCAGGTTGGCCGCGCGCAGCACCGCCGCGGCGGCCTGTGCACCGTTCATGCCGTTGGCGGGGGCGACGTGGCTGTACTTCGCAAATGTCGACTTGACCTTCGCCTGCGCCCACAGGCCGAGCAGCATCCCGGGTGCGGCGAAGAGGAACCAGAGGGGATCAAAGATCATCGTGGCCGGCAGGCTAGCCGCGGATTCCTAACCGTTCCTAAGCCAGGGTGAGCGTGGCGGCGTGCTGCCGCAGCCAGCGACGCGGCTGCTCGTAGTCCGGGTACAGCGCGGCGAGCAGCGTCCAGTACCGGTCGGAGTGGTTCATCTCGGCGAGGTGGCAGACCTCGTGCACGACGACATATTCGGCCACCTCGTCGGGCGCCAGCATCAGCCGCCAGTTGAGGGAGATCGTGCCGCTCTGCGAACACGATCCCCAGCGCGTCCTCTGGTCACGGATCGTGGTCTTGACGTAGCTGATGCGCATCCGTCCGGGTGCCGTGCGGTCGAGCTCGCGCACGGCGGCTTCGACCCGCGGCGCCAGTTCGTGCTGCGCCTGGCGGCGGTACCAACGCTCGATCGCCGCGGGCTGCAGGTGCTGGTCGGCCGGGACCAACAGCTCGTCGCCGCGGCGATGTGTACGGGTGCGACCCGCTTCGGGAATCCGGCCGAGCTCTGAACCGAGATACGGCAGCGTGTCACCGCGGTCCGCGACGGCGGCGCGGGCCCGAGCCAACTTCGTCTGCTGCCGGGCGATCCAGGGCTCCAGCTCGATCAGGGCATTGGCGGCGTCCGCTGCCGTGGCGCGCTGCGGCAGCACCACTTCGATGCCGCCGTCACGCGGGTCGACCCGCACACTGACGCGCTTCGCGCGGGCGGAGCGACGGATCGTGTGGGGAACTGCGGCGGCCACAGGCGCCGATGGTAGGCGCCAGGGCGGCGATCAGGCAGACCCGCCGGCGGGGTATCCCTGACCCGGGTCGACGTGGATGATCTGCAACAGCTCACCGTCGGTCAGGTCCTGCTCGGGCTCGTTCAGGCGGCGCAGAAACGCGCTCGCGATCCGTGCGCCATGGGCAACCGCGGCGGTTGCCGTCGGGCCTTCGAACAGCGCGTTGACGGCGACGCTCCACAGCGACACCCAGCGCGCGAAGTGCCCGGCCTGGAGCGGAACGATCTCGTTCAGCCGCGCGTGCACGGCGAACGCGCCGCCGCCGTAGCTGCCGGCGTCCAGCAGCAGCGTCTCCCAGAACGAGGTGATGACGGGCTTGTGCGCCGCGAGGTCGAGATGCGCAACGTCGGTGAAAAGGAAGCCGATCAGGGGGTCGGTCATCGCTTCGGTGTAGAACGCGTCGACCAGGAGCTCGATGTCCTCGCGTGACTGGATGTCGTGGCGGTCGCTCACAGCACGCGCAAGGTCTGAAGCGTCGTGTCACGGCCGACGATCGAGCCGCCCGCAGCGCGCGCCGCGAGCAGATAGTCGACGGCGTCGCCGCTGACGCGAAAGCCCTCGAGGATCAGCGGAATGCCGGGTGGGTAGACCTCGACCTCCTCGGCCGCGACCTTGCCGACGGCATCGGCGAGCGGCACCTCGTGGCCGATCGACTTCGCCAGGCGCTTGGCATCGAACGGGCGGATCGTTGGGCGGGCGTCGAGGCCTGCGAAGGGGTTCGGTGGCAGCGGCCGGTGACCACCGTCGGGCACGAGCTGATCGCCGAGGATCGCGGCGAGCGCGTCGACCGTGACAGCGACCGCCTCTTCGGTCAGCTGGAACGTCGTGATGAACGTCAGGGTCCGTACGCCCGCCTTTTCCACCACGACGCCGTGCTGGACGAGCTGCTCGGCCACCTCGTAGCCGGTCAGCTGGTAGCGAGCCAGCCCGATCGTCGTCTTGACCAGATCGGTCCCGGCGACATGTTCGTGATCCTCGAAGTCCGGATCGTCGAGGTGATCGAGCTCCGGCAGCGCCGCGCGCAGCGCCTTCTTGAAGCGCCTCGTGCGCTCGATCGTCTCACCGAGCAGCCACTCGCCGTCGGTCGACAGCGCCCGCACCGCGGCGTCCGCCGAGGCCAGCAGCGCGTACGAGGGTGACGTCGTGACGTACTCGCGGTAGGCCTCCTCGAGCAGTTCGGAGTCGACACGTTGCGTACGCCAGTGGATGACACCGGTCTGCTGCAGGCCGCCCGCCATCTTGTGCGTGGACTGCACGCTGATGTCGGCGCCCTGGGCCATCGCGGAATCGGGCAGCTCCGGATGAAAGTGCAGGTGGCCACCCCAGGCCTCATCGACGATCACCATGCAACGCTCGGAGCGTTCACGGACCGCCGCGACGATCGCGTCACTACGGGCGGTCAGTCCCTCGTAGGTCGGTGACGTGTAGACGACCGCGATCGTCTCCGGGTGGCGGTCCAGCGCCGCGGCGATCTCCTGCGGACCGGGCGGGTGAAGCGCCTCGAAGCGCGGGTCGTACGGCGCGGGAAGGAAGCGAAAGTCGAGGTCGAACGCCTTGATCGCGTTGATGATCGAGTGATGGATGTTGCGGGCGATCAGCACCATCGGATCTTGCTGCTCCATCGCCAGCATGCGCAGCAGCACCCAGTTGGACCCCGTGGTGCCGTGCACGGAGAACATCGTGCGGTCCGCTCCTGCCGCTCTCGCCGCGTACCGCTCGGCCTCACCAAACACGCCGGTGTGGCCGGCGAGCGTGCCGAAGAAACCGGCGCTGATCGAGACATCGGAGGCATAGGCATCGACCACGCGTTCCTGCCCCGGCAGGATCGACGGCGTGCACCAACGGTGGTAGCGGCCAACGTCCTCGTTGAGGATCCGGGCGATCGGTGAACCGGCGTGTTCCATCGCTGTTCAGCCTACGCGTTGGCAGGTACGCCGAGCGGGAGCGGCGACCTAGAGCGCCCCCGCACGAACGAGGTCCTCGACGAACGTCACGAGCTGGGGCAACTCGCTCTGGTAATCGAGTTCCCGCGCGCGGATCATCGTCGTCGGCAGCGGCAGGAGCGGCGCGATCAGCTCGTAGACGTGCCCGTCACGAGGACCGAGTCCCGGCTCACGCGGGTCGAAGGCGACGAGGCCCGACCACTCGCAGATTCCCGCGGTAGAGCCACATGGCTCGAATGCCGTCGCCACGCCGCCGCGATCGACGTGCACCGAGATCGGTTCCACGCTCTGGGTTGCCACGACGCCGATGCGCGTGTCCTCCGCGGCGATAAATGGTGCGAGGTCATCAGGATGCACGATCAGATCTGCGTCGAGGGACACGGCAAACCCCGGGCAACCAGCCGCGCCCACCATCAGGCTGGCCGCGGACTTGGTGGTGCGGTACGCGGTGTTGGTGAGGACGCGTATGCCAGGACGCAGGGCACGCGCCGTGGCAGCAACCTCGTCCCCCTGGTAGCCGACGACGACGCGGACATCGGGCACCGCCTCGAGCATCCGTAGCTGCCATTCGATCAGCGGCCTGCCGGCGACCTCGACGAGGGCCTTCGAGCGGTCCAGCCCGAGCCGCGTCCCGCGCCCCGCTGCGTTGATGACAACCGTGGCTGGGGCGCGCGTCAACGTGCCTGGCTCGCCAGCTGCTCTTCGACAGCTGCCAGGAATGCCTCGACATCGAACGGGGGGCCGGCCTCGTGCTGGACACCGGCCCCGGCAACATGCTCATGGAAGTCGGCGTCCGCGCACACCACCGCTCCGGCTCCGTACAAGCCCGAGCGGTGTACCGACGGAAGGGTCGGGTCCACGACGCACAGCGGCCGGTGGCCAAGACGACGCGCTTCGGCGATCACACTCGACGGGCCGTTGGTCACAACGAACGGCGCGGATCGGATCAGGGCGGAAGCGCCGAGATGGGAGTCCAGCACGCAGACCCCATCGGCCGCGAGCCCCGCCGCGATCGGATCGGCAAGCGACCAGACGGGGAGCTTCACCGCGAGGCCCGCCGCCAACACGGTCGGGATCGTCGCACGGAGATGATCGAGGCCGCCGTGATCGAGCGCGTGGCGAAGATTCGTCAACAGCAGCAAGCCGACCTGGTCGCCGAACGGCGCGGCGTCCCCGAAATCGCCGACCCAGCCTGTGACAACTGTCGGAACGCGTCTCGCCGCCCACCATGAGTCGGTGTCCGGCGCGCAGTAGAGATCAAAACTGCCGAGTGCCGGCGTCTCGCACGCCAGCACCGGCTCCTCGAGGTCGTGCGGCACGTACACCATGAGGTCCGCGCCGATCCGCTGCCGGAGCATCGAGGGTGCGGCGTAGTGCTCGGGGCGCGCGTCGAGGCTGGGCGCCATCGCCCGCCGTGTTCCGGAGAGATGTTGCGACGTGACCATCACCAACGGGCCCGCACCGTCAGGAATGTGACGCCGCTCGAGCGGCCCTTCTGCGAGATCCACCGCCGTCGCCGCGTACCCCCGTTGCTGCAGCTCTGTCGTAAGCCGCCGCAGGCTGAACTCCGCGGCCTGGCCCGTGAGCACGAACCGTGCTGTCACAGCTCCTCCGCGAAGGGAACCCTGTTCCCGACCATCCACGTCGAGCGGGGCGACTCGACCTCGGTCACCACGCGAACGGCGTGCACCCCCGAGGGGGGAACCAGATCCGAAACGTCCACGGTGATCGTGGGCCCACCCTGCGGCACGCGGAAGATCCGCAGCACCTCGGCAAAACCGAGACGGTGCAGAGCGCCACGCGCCTTGCTGATAACCCCTTGGGCGTCCAGGGGAAAGTCCTCCATCGACACATCGCACGGAACGAGCACCCGCCGCGCCGCCGCCACGATCTCCGGTCGGACCTGGGACAGCACGTCGAGGTCCGATGGACCGGTTGTCACCAGCACCTGCGCAGCGTCCGGTGCATCGGCCAGACCCAGTGTCACTGCGTTATGGCCGCGACGGCGAAGTTCGTCACCCAGCTCGGCCGCGAACCCGCCGATGATCCTGATCGAAGGGGCCGTGAGCTGATCGTCGATGGCGTCAAACGGCACCGCGGACAGACACTGAGAGGGCGCGATCGCCGGACGCGGTGAAAGGTCGGCCATGCCGCCCGTCGCGAGCAGCCGCAGCGCCGGCACAGCGTCCGGGCTTCCGCCGCGCAAGAACCCTTCAGCGCGTACTCGGTACTCCTGTGACGAGATGATGGCTTCACCGACGGTCCTCGTCGGTACGCCAGCCCAGCAGGCGAGATCGGCATCGGTCGCCGTGCGTCCGAGCAACACCTCGTACAGCGCACGCACGCCTTCGGGGTGCGCAGCGCCTTCTTCGGGATCTGACGGCACGATGGCCGAAGCCTAAACGGCGGCTGGCGGCTGGCGCGGCGCCCCGAGCCCGGTGCGCTCAGCATCCCACGGCCGCCAGAGCCTCAGTGCGCTCAGGATCGCGCGCGTCGCGGGTGAGCGGTTGAGCGTGTAGAAATGCGCGCCGGGCGCGCCGTTGGCGAGCAGGTCGGCCGTCTGCATCGTCGCGTACGCAACGCCGAAATCGACCACGGCCTCGGGGTCGTCCTTCCGCGCCTCGAGCTCGGCAAGCACGTTCTCGGGCAGCGTGGCACCACACATCGCGGTGACACGCGCGATCTGGGCGTAGCCCGTGATCGGCCAGATACCCGGCACGATCGGCACGGTGATGCCTGCGTCGCGGGCGCGGTCGACGAAGTCGTAATAGAACCGGTTGTCAAAGAACATCTGCGTGACCAGGAAGTCGACGCCGACATCGACCTTCTCCTTCAGGTAACGCAGGTCGTCTTCCGGTGACGTGGCGTGGATGTGCCCCTCCGGGAAGCACGCGGCGCCGATCGCGAAGTCGTAGTCGGCCTTCAGCAGCGCGACGAGCTCTGATGAGTACTCGAGACCGCCATCTGTCCTGGTCCATTGTTCCTGGCCGGCGGGCGGGTCGCCGCGCAGCGCGAGCACGTTCTCGTGGCCCGCGTCGCGCATCTTGTCGAGCGTCGCACGGATCTCCTCGACGGTGGCACCGACACAGGTGAAGTGCGCCATCGCCTCAAGTCCACGCTCGTCGCGGATGCGGCTGACGATGTCGAGCGTCTTGCCCTGCGTCGAGCCGCCGGCACCGTAGGTGACGGAGACGAAGGCCGGGTCGAGCGGCTGCAGCTCGGTGAGCGCAGCGAACAGATTCCGCTCTCCCTCTTCGGTCTTCGGAGGAAAGAACTCGAACGAGAACGTGGGCTCGTCGCTGGCGAGGAGATGGTCGATCCGCATACGGCTAGAACCCTAGCTGGCGCGCTGCCAGCGCTCGACGGGGCCAAACTCGCCGGGCAGCCGCTCGACGCGACCTGCAAGCGCCAGATGTTCGAGGTACACGAGGGTCTCGTTCAGCCACCAGGCACCCGTCATCGCGTTCAGCACGCCTTCATACACGCGCGGGATGATCTCGAAGGCGGTCAGCGGCTCGCCGTCCAGCGCATCCCAGACCTTTTCGATCCGCTCGTGCACGAGCCTGCGGTTGGCGTCGATGTGGGCGCCGACGTCCGTGAACGTGCGGCCGTGGCCGGAGAGGCAGAGACGGGCGTCGAGCTGTTCGATCCGGTCAAGGGACGCCAGGAATTCGCCGGCCGGGTCGGGCGAGTAGCCGTAGTCGTACCAGAGCGACACACGGCCGAGCAGGTGGTCGCCGGAGATCAGGATGCGCTTCTCCGACTGGTAGAGACAGACGTGCGATGGGGCGTGGCCGGGCGTCTCGATGACCTCCCAGGTGCCGAGGTCGGTCGAGACGGTGACGCCGTCGAGCAGGTGCTTGCTGGGCTCGACGAGGCCGGCGATGCCGTACGGCTGCCCGCGCCGCTGCTCGAGCAGATCGAGCGCCGGCTCCGGCACGCCGCTCTGGCGCGCGACTTCGATCCGCCGGTCCAGTGCCGCATCCGGGTCACTCGCCGTGCTGCGCATGTGGGCATCGTTCGGATGCATCCACAGCTCGCAGCCGGCGCGGTCGACGACCGTCTTCGCCTGGCCGTAGTGATCGGAGTGCGCGTGCGTGCAGACCAACAGGCGGACGTGCTCGAGCCTCAGGTTGACCTGGTCCATCGCGCGCTCGAGGTGCGCAAGTGACCCTGGCTCGTGCATGCCGGAGTCGAACATCACCACACCGTCACCGGCCGCGACCGCCCAGGCATTGCAGTGCGGCACGCCGGGCCACGGGAGCGGCAGCCGCAGCCGCCAAATGCCCGGGATCACCCGCTCGCCACGACCGAGTTCACGCTTGCGGGACGGACTGGGCATGCCCCACAGAGCTTAGGGGGCTACATCCTCCGCGCTGCCGACCGACGGTGACGCCTCGACCCGCAAGAGCCGCGCCGCCCACGGCGGCAGATACCAGTTCCAGTCACCGAACAGCGACACAACGGCGGGCACGAGCAGGCCGCGGACAACGGTCGCGTCGAGCAGAATGCCCGCCGCCAAGCCGGTCGCCAGGACCTTCACATCGGTCTCCGGCCCCGACGCCATCGCCGTGAACGCGAGGAACAGGATCAGCGCCGCCGAAGTGACGAGCCGGCCGGTGCGGCCGATGCCTTGGATCACGGCGTCGTTGGTCGTTTCACCGTTGTCGTGCTCCTCGCGCATGCGCGAGAGGATGAACACCTCGTAATCCATCGAGAGCCCGAACAGGAACGCGAACACCATCAGCGGGATCCAGGCCGTGATTGCGCCCGTGGCGGAGATGCCGAACAGCAGCTCCGACCCGTGTCCGTTCTGCCAGAAGATCGTCAGCACGCCCCAGGCGGCGCCGACACTGATCACGTTCAGCACCACGGCCTTGGCGGGTAGCAGCAGCGAGCGGAATGCCCGCGCCAGCAGGACGAAGGTGATGATGCTGATCAGTGCGATCATCAGCGGGAAGTTGCCGTACACGGCCGATATGAAGTCGGCATTGCCCGCTGGCTGCCCGCCGACCTTGACCGTGTCGCGATCCACCGCGTCCCGCACCTTGCCAACCTGATCGCGCCCGGCTTTGGTTGAGCCGTCTTCGATCGGGAAGCCCAGAACCACCGCCTTATCACCCATGCGCCAGCGTTCCGGCGCTACAGCGCCGTGCATCCCCGCGACACCCGCAACGGCCTGTGCCGTGGCATCGGGATCGGAACCCGTGACGAGGATCTCATGGGGCAGCAGGGCGCCCTTGCCGGTACCCGACTGCTCGAGCGCAACCAAGCCATCTTTTGCATCCCCGGGCCGGGCAAGCGTGTCCACATCGGCGAGCCCCGGCTTCATCTGTATCGCCGCCGTCACCAGGACCGCGAGCACGAGAAGGCCCGTCGCGGCCGCGATCCAGCGCCGCCGGACGACCAACGCGCCCCACCGCGTCCACGACGCGGATGCATGGTCGTCGGTACGGCGGTGCGGCCAGTCGAGCTTCTGCCCCCAGGAGTGCAGCACGATCGGCAGCAGCGTCAGCGCAACGAGGACAGAGATCAGCGGGATGACCATGCCGCCGTAGCCGACCGAGCGCAAGAACGGCAACGGCAAGACGATCAGTGCGAGCAGGCCGATTGCAACAGTGGTGCCCGAGAAGACGACCGCTCGGCCGGCCGTCTCCATGGCGCGCACGATCGCCCCGTCACCCTCCGTGCCGTGCGCGAGTTCCTCACGCCAGCGCACGACCACGATCAGCGAGTAGTCGATCGCCACACCCAGACCGATCAGAGCGATCAGGAACTGCACGATCGGCGAGACATCGGTGAACGTCGTTATGCCGTAGACGGTCAGGAAGCTGATCATGATCGCCGGGATCGCCATCAGGAGCGGCACGACCGCGAGGAACGAGCCGAAGACGAACGCCAGGACCAGCAGGGCGCCGAAGCCGCCGACCATCGCTTCGATCAGCACGCCAGGTCCCTCGCCACCACCGGTTTGCGCTGCCAGGGCGTCGTAGCCCGTCAGGTGGACCGGGGCTCCGCCGACGGTCTTCCCCTTCAGCGCGGCGCGCAGCTTCTTCTCAGCTTCAGGGTTGTTGCCAAATGGCTGATCGGGATCGGGAGTCGGATAGGCCATCAGGAACGCCGTGCGGCCGTCCTGGGAGACGAACGCACGGCTACCGGTGGATCCGTACCCGGCAACCCGCACGCCCGGCAGTGCCTTGGTCACGGTCGTCTCGAGGACCCCCAGCTCCGCCCGCACGGCGGGATCGGTGGCCGTCCTTCCCTCGGGCAGCGTCACGACCGGCATCAGTGGCGCGGAGTCGCCACCGGTGCCGCCAAACGTGCGCATGATCTCCTGGTTCGTCTCCCAGCCCTCGCGCCCGGGCACGCTGAATTTCTGATCCATCGCCTTGCTCGCTGCACCGGCCGTGACAATGCCGATCACCGTCAACGCCACCCAGGAGCCGACGACGAGCTTCCGATGTCCGAGGACCCACCGCGTGAGAGTTGCCATGGCACGGGGTTCTAGCAGTCGGACGCGCCAGACTGCCAGACATGGGAAAACGTGACCGCTTCGTCGCCCCAACCACCGACTACGCGTCGGCCGATGGCGAACAGACCCTCACGCTGCGTGGCGCGCTGAGTGCGAAGACGCGCCAGCAGTACGCGCGTGAGACCAGTCCCAGCGGTGTCAGCGCCGCAGCCAACACCGACGACATGCGCGAGCGGGCGATCGAGTTCCTGTTCGAGCGGCTGGTCGCCGGGTGGACGATCAGCGAGATTCCGACGACGAAGTCGAAAGAGCTGCTGACGCGCTACCGCGTCGCCACGCGCGAGGAGCGCGTCTGGATCACCGCTGTGCTGCGCGAGCACTGCGCTGAGTGGTTCCCGGACGTCGCGGTTCCGTAGGCTCAACCGATGCCGACGATCACCCTGCACGTCCTGCCGCCCTCTCACCCGTGCGCCGCGGTCGACGCTGCGCTCGCACTGAAGGGCCTCGAGTACGAGCGCGTCGAGCTGCCGATGGACGGCACGCACCTGGAGCTGATGGAGGGCATCTACGGCGAGGGCAACACCCGCGTGCCCGGTGCCGTTATCGACGGTGAGCCGGTCTACGGCTCCAACCCGATCTTCGAACGGCTCGACGCGCTCGCACCGGACGGTCCGGCGCTGTACCCGGTCGACAAGGCCGACGCGGTGCGCGAAGCCGCCCGATGGGGCGACGAGGTGCTGCAGCCGCTCGGCCGTTCGCTCTCCTGGGGCGCACTGGCATTCCGCCCGGACGCCCTCGGTCTGCTCGGCGGCGGCGACCTGCTCGACCCGGCGGGCACGGACTGGGCGATGAAGTTCTCACGCGCCCTGTGGCGCCGGCACGAGATCAGCTGTGTCCGCATCGCCGGCGAGCTCGCGGCACTGCCCGGCTACGTCAACCACATCAACCACCTGATCGCCGAAGGCGTGATCGGCGACCCCGCGCACCCCAACGCAGCCGACCTGCAGATCGGCGCGACGCTGGCCGTGCTGCTGATCATCGGCGATGTCGCGCCGGTGATCGAGGGCAGCCCGGCGGCGGAGCTCGCCAAGCTGGTGGCGCCGCGCCTCGGGCGGATTCCCGCCGGAGCGTTCCCCGCCGGCCTGATGCCGTAGCCGGTTAGCCTGGCCTGCATGTCCCGCCGCGATCAGATCCAGATGTCCGAGGACGAGGTCCTCACGTTCCTCGACGAGGAGCGCATCGTCACGTGCGGCACCAACGGCCCGCACGGCTTCCCGCACCTGATGCCGCTCTGGTACGTGGTGCGCGAGGGCCGGATCTGGGCCTGGACCTTTGCGAAGTCGCAGAAGACGAAGAACCTCGAGCGTGACCCGAAGGCCAGCTTGCAGGTCGAGGCCGGCAAGGACCGCTACGACCTGCTGCGCGGCATCATGTTCGAGACCGAGGTACGCCTCCATCACGACACCGAGACGGTACGCGGCGTCGGCCTCGATGTCTTCACGCGCTACGTCGCCGGCGGTGACCGTGACGCCCTGAATGAGGGCGTTGTTGCGATGATCGACAAGCAAGTCCCGAAACGTGTGGCGCTGGAGTTCGTTGAAACCCGCAGGGCCACCTGGGATCACCGCAAGCTCGGTGGCACCTACTAACACCATGAACCCCCTCAAAGGCCTCATCCTGTCCGGCGGCAAAGGCACGCGCCTGCGCCCGATCACGCACACGTCTGCCAAGCAGCTCGTGCCGGTCGCCAACAAGCCGGTGCTGTTCTACGGCATCGAGGCGATGGCGCATGCCGGCATCAACGAGATCGGCATCATCGTCGCGCCGGAGACCGGCGACGAGATCCGCGAGGTCGTCGGCGACGGCTCGCAGTTCGGCGTCTCGATCACCTACCTGCCGCAGGCCGAGCCACTCGGTCTCGCGCACGCCGTGCTGACGGCGGAGCCGTTCCTCGGTGACTCGCCGTTCGTGATGTACCTCGGCGACAACCTGTTGCAGGGCGGCATCGATGAGCTGGTCACCGCGTTCAAGGCCGAGGAGCCGGACGCGATGATCCTGCTGACGCCGGTACCGGACCCCGAGCACTTCGGCGTCGCGGAACTCAAGGACGGCCGCGTCGTCGCACTGGCCGAGAAGCCACCGGAACCGAAGACGGACCTCGCGCTCGTCGGCGTCTACCTCTTCACACCGATGATCCACACCGCAGCCAAGGCGATCCAGCCGTCGCCGCGCGGCGAGCTCGAGATCACCGACGCGATCCAGTGGATGGTCGATCAAGGCCATCGGATCGACCCGCATGTCGTCCAGGGCTGGTGGAAGGACACCGGCCGCCTCGCAGACATGCTGGAGGCCAACCGCCTCGTGCTGGACCGGATCGAGCGGCGCATCGACGGCGAGACGACGGACTCCGAGGTGGAGGGACGCGTCGTGATCGAGGCCGGCGCCAGCGTTACCCGCTCACGCATCCTCGGCCCCGCGATCATCGGTGCCGGCGCGCAGCTCAGCGACTGTTACATAGGGCCGTACACCGCGATCGATCAGAACTGCGTGGTGCAGGGTGCCGAGATCGAGTACTCGATCCTGCTCGCTGGGTCGAGCGTGCGCAACCTCGACGGTCGTATGGAAGCCAGCCTGCTCGGCAAGGACGCGGCGATCATCCGCGGCGACCGCCAACCACGCGCCCACCGCTTCCTCGTCGGCGACAACTCCACGATCGAGATTCTCTAGTCCTATGAAACTGCTCGTCACCGGCGCCGCCGGCATGCTCGGTCAACGCGTCGTGGAGAAGGCCGCAGCCCGCGGTTGGGAGCCGATCGCCATCGACCTGCCGGACGCCGACCTGACCGACGCACAGCAGGCGCTGGACGTGATCACCGGCCACCGGCCGGATGCGATCGTTCACTGTGCGGCCTACACCAACGTCGACGAGGCCGAATCGCACGAAGACGTGGCGATGCGCGTCAACCGTGACGCATCCGCGCACGTCGCGGCGGCCGCGACAGCCTGCGGCGCCCGCGTGGTCGCGGTCTCCACCGACTACGTCTTCGACGGCACCTTGACCGGCCGCGGCTATCTGGAGTCCGACCCGACCTCACCGCTGGGCGCCTACGGTCGCACCAAGTACGCGGGCGAGCTCGCCGTCACCCAAGGCTGCGACAACCACGCGATCGCACGCACGGCGTGGCTCTACGGCGCGGGCGGCAAGAACTTCTGCGACACGATGCTCGGCCTCGCCGCCGAACGCGACTCGGTGTCGGTCGTGACCGACCAGGTCGGTTCGCCGACCTGGACGGGACATCTGGTGCCCGCCCTGCTCGACCTCGCCGAGTCCGAGAGCACCGGCGTGTTCCACACTGCGGGCGGCGGCCAGTGCTCGTGGCATGGACTCACGGCCGAGCTGTTCAAGCAGGCGGAAGTGGATTGCAAGGTCGAAGAGACCACATCGACGGCGTTCGTCCGGCCGGCACCGCGTCCCGCATGGAGCGTGCTGGACAGTGAGCGGGACGGCCCGCGCCTGCCAAGCTGGCAGCTCGGCGTACTCGGATTCCTGGCTGAGAGGAAGGTGGCGGCGTGAAGCTGATCGTCTGTGGCGGCGCCGGATTCATCGGCTCGAACTTCGTCCGCCAACGCGTGCGCGAGCACGGCGACGACGTGATCGTGCTCGACAAGCTGACGTACGCCGGACGGCGCGAGAACCTACAGGATCTCGGCACCGACGTGCGCCTGATCGAGGGCGCGATCGAGGACGAGGTCAAGGTCGCCGAGGCCCTCGCCGGCGGCGCCGACGCAATCGTCAACTTCGCCGCCGAGACCCACGTCGACCGCTCGATCTCCGGGCCGTTCGCCTTCGAGGAGACCAACGTGCGCGGCACGATGGTGCTGCTGGAGGCCGCGCGCAAGGCGGACCTCGCGCGTTTCGTGCAGATCTCGACCGATGAGGTCTATGGCTCGATCGCGGAGGGCTCGTTCACCGAGGAGTCACCGATCGTGCCCTCCTCGCCGTACAGCGCGACCAAGGCCGGCGGCGATCTCGTCGTCCAGAGCTACTTCCACACCTATGGCCTGGAGACCGTGATCTGCCGCGGCTCCAACAACTACGGGCCATACCAGTACCCGGAGAAGCTGATCCCGTTGATGGTGCTGAACGCGCTGCACGACGACAAACTGCCGGTGTACGGCGACGGACTCAACGTGCGCAATTGGCTCTACGTCGAGGACTTCGGCCGCGGCATCAGCCACGTGCTCGCGCACGGCGCGCCGGGCGAGGTCTACAACGTCGGCGGCCCGAGCGAGTGCACGAACATGGAGGTCGTGCGCGAGATCCTGGCGCAGACGGGCAAGGACGAGTCGCTGATCGAGCACATCGACGACCGCCTCGGGCACGACAGGCGGTACTCGCTCGGATCAGAAAAGGTCAGGGCACTGGGGTGGGAGCCGCAGATGGACTTCAGCGAGGGCCTGGCCCAGACGGTCGAGTGGTACAAGGCCAACGACTGGTGGTGGGAGCCGATTCGCTCCGGCGAGTTCCGCAAGTACTACGAGCAGCATTACGGCCGCTCGTTGGGCTGACGCCTACTCGTTGCCGATCAGCACGATGCGCCAGCCCGCGCCGACCTTGCGCAGCGTCAGCGTCGCGCGCTGATCGTCGCCGGGGGTGGGGATCGCCACGATGGCCGTCGCGCGGTCGCCCTTGACCGTGACGCGCCTGATCTTCACCTCGCGTGTGGTGACGGAGCGGATCAGGTCGGGCAGCGCGTCCGCACACGGCTTGCCCTGAACCTTGCGGATCGCGGCGACCGAACCGGGTGACAGAAGGTCGGCGCAGATCTTCTTGCTGTCCCGCTTGGCCGTGGCGTCCGCGAGATCTTTGACCACGTTGGCCACGTCACCCTCGACGCCTTTGAAGTTCTTGGTCGTGTCAGTGGTCGCCGCACCACAGCCGGAGATCAGGGCCGCACCGGCGAGGACGGCTGCAGTGGCACGTGAGCGCATGGTCCGCAGGCTACTGGGCAGGTTGGCTCCTACGATTGCTGCATGGCTGACGCGCCAAGCGCCCTCGACGAGCATCGCCGCCGCGTCGAGACCTGCCGCGCCTGTCCCCGGCTCGTCGCCTGGCGCGAGGAGGTCGCGGTGGTCAAGCGGGCGTCCTTTGCCGGCGAGCAGTACTGGGGACGGCCCGTCAGCGGCTTTGGTGACCCGCAGGCATCGATCGCCCTGCTGGGACTGGCGCCCGCCGCCCACGGCGCCAACCGCACCGGCCGCGTCTTCACCGGCGACCGCTCGGGTGACTTCCTCTATGCGGCGCTGTGGCGGGCCGGCCTGGCCAACCAGCCACAGTCTGTTTCACGTGAGGACGGGCTGATGCTGCACGACGCGTGGGTCACTGCCGCGGTGCGCTGCGCGCCGCCGGCGAACAAGCCAACACCCGCTGAGCGCGACACCTGCGCCCACTGGCTGGAGGAGGAGTTCGCGCTCCTTCCGGCGGTGCGCGTCGTCGTCTGCCTCGGTGCCTTCGGCTGGGACGCGGCGCTGCGGCTGCGCCGCGCACGCGGCGACGAGGCGGCAGGCCGGAAGCCGAAGTTCGGTCACGGCGCCGTGTCCGACGGCGCACCGTGGGCGATGCTCGGCTGCTATCACCCCAGCCAACAGAACACGTTCACCGGTCGGCTGACGGAGGCGATGATCGATGACGTGCTGGCCACCGCGAAAGAGATGACACAACCATGACGCAGACGAGCATCGTCACCGGCGCGAACACCGGCATCGGCGCAGTGACGGCCCGTGCGCTGGCCGAGCGCGGAGACCGCGTGATCCTCGCCTGCCGCTCTGAGGAGAAGACCCGGTCGGTGATCGACGAGATCATCGCGGCCACGGGCAACCAGGCCGTGGAGTTCCTGCCGCTCGATCTGGCGGACCTGGTCTCGGTCCGCACCGCGTCCAAGACGCTGCTCGACCGCGGCGATCCGATCGACGTCCTCGTGGCCAACGCGGGCCTCGCCGGCCACCGCGGCATCACCGCGCAGGGCTTTGAGATCCAGTTCGGCGTGAACCACCTCGGACACTTCGCGTTCGTGACCGACCTGCTGGAGCTGCTTCGGGCCGGCAGCGACACGCGGCTCGTGGTCGTCGCGAGCACGGCGCACAACAACGCGAAGAAGGGCATCGACTTCGATGCCCTGCAGCAATCGACGCCGTCGCGTCTGGGTCTCAAGGAGTACGCGGTCTCGAAGCTGGCCAACGTCCTGTTTGCGCAGGAGATGGCGCGGCGCGTCCCCGCCGAGGACATCTGGACCGCGTCGCTGCATCCCGGCGTGATCGCCTCCGACGTCTGGCGGCGGGTGCCATGGCCGACCCGGGCGCTCCTGACCTCGCGCATGACCCCCGTCGAGGTCGGCGCCCGCACGTCGATCATGTGCGCCACCGCCGACGAGGTGCTGCCGCATCACGGCGCCTACTACTCGGCCGGCAAGCTGGACGCCGCGGCGCCGCATGCGACGCCGGAGCTCGCGGCCGAGCTGTGGCAGCGCAGTGAGGAGTGGGTCGCCTAGCCCGACGCAAGATCGCCGCTCTCACCCCCTATCGGGCTACGAAACGGCGGACCTCTGCGAGGAATGCGTCCGGCTGCTGGTACACGACGTCGGTCGGGATGCGAACGACGGTCCAGCCGGCGGCGTGCCATGTGCGATCGCGGATCCGATCCTCGTCGGGGAACTGGTGGAACGACCGTCCGTCGAGCTCGATGATCAGCTTCCGCGTCGGCCAGGAGAGGTCAGCCTCGTAGCCAGCGCGGCGGGCATTCAGCGACGGGAGCTGGAGGCCCGCGCGTTTGATGTACGCGAGCGCGAGCACTTCAGCATCTGAGCGCGCGCCCGCACGGCGGCCACGTGCGACGGGGAGCGCTCCATACTCCGCCAAGCACCAACGCAAGCTGGCGACTCCGGGGCGGCCACGGGCACTCCGAACCGCCTCACCGAGCGAGTGAACGTCCAACACGCTCAGGCGCAGCGCGTCGCGCACCATGCGCCGGAGCCTCGCTTGATCGACGTAACCTGCAAGATCGGCCAACGTCTGCCCGGGTGACGCGACCCACAGGCCCCGATCAGTGACCGCTTCGACTTCCGTGGCGTACGACACCAGGAGGTTCCCGCGGCGAGCGCGCGGCCCTCGGCCCGGACGCGTGATCGTGACGAGCGGTGAGGGTTCCTGAGCGAAGCCGTGAGAGGCCGCCGCGCTGATGTGGCTGAGCACCGAACCGGGAGCTGTCAGGGTGGCAGCCCACCAGCGCTGGCGATCGGTCGGCGTGGCATGGCCGCTCAGGTAGACGCCGGAGTGCAGCCGGCGCAGACCCCGGCAGCGCCACCGGATCGCCTTCTCACTCAGCCCCGCGTGTCGCATCTGCCAAACGGCGATAACACCCTCCTGTTCACGGAACACACGCTCGATCTCAGGGTTGTCCATGACAGCAAGAGGGCCGGGGGCGCCCGAACTCGCCCCCCGCGCGTCCGGCGCCAGACCGGCGTCCGCCGGTTCCTGCCCTCATAGGAGGTGACAACGGCGAGCGGATGGCATGAAGCGCCCACGGCGTCCGCGCTCGCCGTACCCTGGAACGCGTGCCGCTGACCGCCTTCACCGACGCCACACGTGACTGGTTCACGCGCGCGTTCGATGCGCCGACCGAGGTGCAGCAGCTCGCCTGGCCGGCGATCGCCTCGGGTGACCACACGCTGATCAGCGCACCGACTGGCTCCGGCAAGACCCTGGCAGCATTCCTCTGGTCACTCGACCGCCTGGCGGCCTCGCCGCGGGCGGACGAGCAGCAGGTGCGGGTGGTCTACGTCTCACCGCTCAAGGCGCTGTCCTATGACGTCGAGCGCAACCTCCAGGCACCGCTGCGCGGCATCGGCGCGGACACCACGGTGGCGATCCGGACCGGCGACACGTCGCAGAAGGAGCGGGCCGCGATCCGCCGCCACCCGCCGGACATCCTGATCACGACGCCCGAGTCGCTCTACCTGATGCTGACCTCGCAGGCGCGCGAGATCCTGAACGGCGTCGAGGCGATCATCATCGATGAGATTCACGCGGTGGCCTCGACCAAGCGTGGCGCGCATCTGGCGCTGACGCTGGAGCGCCTCTCGGCCGGTGTGGTCGAGGCAGGCGGCGGCGACCCGCAGCGAATCGGCCTGTCGGCGACGCAGAACCCGCTGGAAGAGGTCGGCCGCTTCATGGTCGGGCCGCGGCGTGAGTGCCGGATCGTCGACGCCGGCATCCGCAAGACGCTGGACCTGGAGATCGTCGTGCCGGTCGAGTCGATGGTCGAGCCGGAACGCTCCGCAACACGCGAGCGGGATCCGCTCGATCCCGAGGCCCACGTGCACATCGACGGCGCCGAGTCGCGGCAGCGCTCGATCTGGCCGGCGATGTACCCGAAGATTCTCGAGCTCGTCAAGGCTCACCGCTCGACGATCGTCTTCGTCAACAACCGCCGCAGCGCCGAGCGCCTCGCGCTGCGCCTCAACGAGCTCAACGAAGCGGAGTCTGCGGAGCCTGAGAGCGGGGGTGCCCACCGATCCGACGGGCACTCCGCATCCCGACGGGATGGAGGGATGCGGCCCGGAGAGTCGGTGGGCGCCCCCGCCCCGCACGCGCCAACAGAAATCGCGCGCGCGCATCATGGCTCACTCGCCCGCGAGGAGCGACTGGTGATCGAGGAGCAGCTGAAGGCCGGCCAGATTCCCTGCCTCGTCGCCACCAGCTCGCTCGAGCTCGGCATCGACATGGGCGCCGTCGACCTCGTGCTGCAGGTCGAGTCACCGAAGTCCGTCGCGCGTGGGCTGCAGCGGATCGGCCGTGCCGGGCACGGCGTCGGCGACACGTCGAAGGGGCGCATCTTCCCGAAGTTCCGCGCCGACCTGCTGGAGTGCGCAGTCGTCACGAAGTTGATGCGTGCCGGGCAGATCGAGCCGACCGTCGTGCCGAAGAACGCGCTCGACGTGCTGTGCCAGCAGATCGTCGCGATCGCGGTCGGGCACGAGGATGAGGAGGCCGAGCCGCTCGGCGTGGACGACCTCTACGCCCTGGTCACGCGCACCTATAGCTACGCCGAGTTGCCGCGGCCGCTGCTCGAAAACGTGCTCGACATGCTCGACGGCCGCTACCCGTCACAGGAGTTCAGTGAGCTGCGGCCGCGCATCACCTGGGATCGCGTGGCCGGCACGATCCGGCCGCGCAAGGGCTCGCGGGCGCTGGCCGTCACCAACGCCGGCACGATCCCCGACCGCGGCCTCTACGCCGTCGTGCTGCCGGACGGGCGCCGCGTCGGCGAGCTGGATGAGGAGATGGTCTACGAAGCGCGTGCCGGTCAGGTCTTTCTGCTCGGCGCCTCGTCCTGGCGGATCGAGGATATCCAGCGCGACCGCGTGATCGTGACGCCGGCCCCCGGTGCGCCGGGCGCCGTGCCGTTCTGGCGTGGTGACACCGTCGGCCGTCCGAAGGAGCTCGGCCGGGAGCTCGGGGCGTTCAGCCGCTGGGCCGTGGAACAGGATGAGGAGACGCTGCGCAAGGACTACGACCTCGACGAGTTCGCGGCGCGCAACCTGCTCGAGTTCCTGCGCGAGCAGCAGGAGGCGACGCGCGTCGTCCCCTCGGACACGACGATCGTGATCGAACGGTTCCGCGACGAGATCGGTGACTGGCGGCTCTGCGTGCTGTCGCCCTACGGCGGCCGCGTCCACGCCGCGTGGGCACTGGCGCTGAGCGCGCGGATCCGCGAGGAGGTCGGCCTCGAATCCGACGCGATCTGGTCGGACGACGGCATCATCGTCCATCTGCCCGAGGCCGATGACCTCGATCTCGCGGCAATGACGGATCTGATCCTGATCGAGCCCGACGAGTTGGAGGATCGTGTCGTCGCCGAGCTCGGTGCCAGCGCCCTGTTCGGCGCTCGCTTCCGCGAGAACGCCGGCCGCGCACTGCTGATCCCGCGCGCCTACCCCGGCAAGCGCACGCCGCTCTGGCAGCAGCGCCTGAAGGCCCAGTCGCTGCTGGAGGTCGCCAAGGGCTACAGCGAATTCCCGATCGTGCTCGAGACCTACCGCGAGTGCCTACGCGACGTGCTCGATGTGCCCGGGTTGCGCGACATTCTGACGGCGCTGCACGCGCGCGAGATGTCGCTGGTCGAGGTCGAGACGAAGAACGCGTCGCCGATGGCCTCCTCGTTGCTGTTCGACTACATCGCGACGTACATGTACGAGGGCGACACGCCGAACGCCGAGCGCAAGGCCGCCGCCCTGTCACTGAACCGCGACCTGCTGGCCGAGCTGCTCGGTCAGGAGGAGCTGCGTGACCTGATCGACGCCGATGCGCTGACGCTGGTCGAGGACGACCTGCAGCACCGCACCGAGCGGCTGCGCGCCACCGACCACGACCGCCTCGCCGACATCCTGCGCCGGATCGGGGACTTGAGCGAGCTGGAGATCCGCGGCCGTGTGCTCGACGCGCTGGATCCGGCGCCGATGCTGCAGCGGCTGCTCGACGAGCGCCGCGCGATCAAGGCCCGCGTCGGAGGCGAGGAACGCTGGATCGCCGCGGACGACGCAGGGCTGTATCGCGACGCGTTCGGCGTCGTGCCGCCCGGCGGCCTGCCGGCGGCCTATCTGGAAGACGTTGAGGACGCAGCCGAGCAGATCGTCGGCCGCTACGCACGCACGCACGGACCGTTCACGACCGAAGAGGTGCGGGCACGCTACGGCGTGGATGTCGGCGCGGCGCTGAAGGCACGTGAGGCCGCCGGATCACTGGTTCAGGGTGAACTTCGCCCCGGCGGCTCCGGGCGCGAGTGGTGTGATGTCGACGTGCTGCGCCGCATTCGGCGCGCGTCGCTCGCGGTGCTGCGCAAGGAGATCGAGGCCACCGACCAGCGGGCACTCGGCGCCTTCCTGCCGTCCTGGCAGGGCGTCGACCGCCATACGCGTGCCGGCGCGGGGATCGACCGCCTGCGTGAAGTGCTCGTGCCCCTGCAGGGCCTGGCGCTGCCGATCGACGTCTGGGAGCGCGACGTGCTGCCGCGCCGCTGCGGTGCGTACTCGCCGACCTGGCTCGACCAGCTCTGCGCTTCCGGTGAGGTGGTCTGGATCGGTGCCGGCGCACTCGGCCGCAGCTCCGGCCGCGTAGCGCTGTATTTCCGTGACGACGTCGCGGCGATCGGCGCGCCGTGGGCCAAGAGCGGCGTGCAGGTGAGCCACGACAGCGACGTGCACACGGCGCTGCGTGCCTGCCTGGCCGCCTCGCCACGATTCTTCACCGACCTCTTGGCCGACGCCGGCCTGATGCACGTCGCCTCACCGCAGGAACTGCAGGAGGCACTGTGGGATCTCGTCTGGGCGGGCGAGGTCACCAACGACGCCTACGCCCCGCTCCGCGCACCCCGCCTGACCCTGGCGCGTGCGCAGCGCGCGGCCGACGCGCGACGCGGCGGCACCCGCTTCCGCACGCGCCGCGGCGGCCAGTCCGGAGCGGCGGCGCCGCTGCAGGGCCGCTGGGCGCTGACCGCGCCGCTGCTGTCCGCCGCGCCCGATCGCCGCGTGATCGCCGAGCTGCTGCTCGAGCGCCACGGCGTGTTGACCCGCGAGCACGTCGTCGCCGAAGGCCTGCCCGGCGGCTTCTCCGGCCTCTACGACGTGTTGTGTGACCTGGAGACGCTGGGCGTCTGCCGCCGCGGCTACTTCGTCGAAGGCCTGGGCGGCGCACAGTTCGCGCTGCCCGGTGCGGTGGAGCGGCTGCGCTCCAGCGCCGACCACGCCGAGGAGACGCCACCGATCGTGCTCGCGGCGACCGACCCGGCGCAGCCGTACGGTGCCGCCCTGCCGTGGCCGGAGCGAGCGGCGGACGACCCGCGTGCCCGCCCGGCACGCGCCGCAGGTGCCACCGTGGTGCTGGGCGGCGCCGAGCCGGTGCTGTACGTGGAGCGCGGCGGCCGCGGACTGCAAGTGCTGGTCGACGCAGGCGACCCCCGGGTCGAGCCCGCCCTGGATGCCCTGGCGGCGTACGTCAGGTCCGACCGCCGCCACAAGCTCAGCCTCGAGCGTGTCGACGGTGAGGCGGTCGTCGGCTCCGCGCTCGAAGCGCAGCTGATCGCCGCCGGCTTCCGCCAGGGCCCGCGCAAGTTGACGCTCAGCGCCTAGCTACTCGCACACCGGCACGAACGGGATTCCGAGCACCGCGATCCTGCGCCCGGACGTGCCGCCACCGAAGGCCGAGATCAGCGGCTCACCCTTCTTCAGCACGTCGACGAAGGTGCCCGCAAAGGTCGCGTCGTAGCCGATCCGCACCTTGTAGCCGCGTGCCCGATACAGGCGCGCCATGCCCTTGAAGGTCGTGACCCCAGGGGTCACACCCGCGGCCGTGTGCGCACCTCTGGTCACCGTGACGCCGCGCAGCTTGCCAGCAGCAAACTCGGCGCTGCCGCGCAGACCATCAGGAGCCTTCGCGCCGTCGAGCCGGTAGACGGCCGGTGCCGGCCGCTCGAGCTCGCAGCCCTTGGCCTTGTGCGCGATCCAGCCGGTCGCCTCGGCGTCTGCCGTCGTCATGCCGAGGTCCAACGGGCCGATGCCGTCAAAGCGCAACGTGGTGGCCACGGCCGAGGCAGGAAGTGCGAGGGCGAGCAGCAGCGGCAGAAGCAGGCGTCGCATCGTCACAGCCTCGCAGGTGCAGATGATCGATCCGAACTAGGCTGACGCCGTGGGCGACACCGAGTACGAGGTCCAGGCAGCAGGCGGCGTGATCGTCCGTGACGGCAGGATCTGCGTCGCGCATCGCCCGCGCTACGACGACTGGTCGCTACCCAAGGGCAAGCTCGACGCCGGTGAATCGTTCGAGCAGGCCGCGTTGCGCGAGGTCGAAGAAGAGGTGCACCTGCGCTGCGCGCTGGACGAGGAACTCGAGCCCGCCCGCTACCACGACCAGAAGGGCCGCTCCAAGATCGTGCGCTGGTGGCGGATGACGATCATCGAGGATCTCGGCTTCGCGCCAAACGAGGAGGTCGACGAGGTGCGCTGGCTGAAGCCGAAGAAGGCGCTCGAGCTGCTCAGCTACGGGCACGACCGCGAGCTGATCGCGAGCCTGCTCACGGATCACTGAACGGCTGGACCGCGAGGCCGTGATCGGTCTCGCGCATCCCCAGCTCATAGGTGCCGCCGTACGTGGTCGTCAGCGACAGCTGATACCCGCGACGGCCACGGAACTCGAGCTCCAGCGAGCAGGCCGAGCAGTTCGCGACGTGATGCTCCGAGCCGTCCGGGTCGGCGTAGCGCCAGACGACGATCTGGTCGAGCGGCGACTGCGCCCGCAGGGTCAACTCCGACCCAGCGGCGCCGCGGACGCTGAGCGCCAGGTCGTTCGGCGTGGCAATCACCTCCGGTCTGCGCCCGAGCCCACCCAACCGGGTGCGCCTGCCGCCGAGCGACAGCGTCCCCATCGCGACCCACGGCAGCACCTTGCTGCCGACCCGTACGCGGCCGACGAGCAGATCCAACCAAGCGTCATCGCGCTCAGCGAAGCCGACGCCGTGCAACCAGATCCAGCGCTCAGCGTGCTGCGTACCCCAGTTGTGACCAACCATCCCTGGCCAGCCGTCGAGCACGAACGTCGTGCCATCGATCGTCACCTCGCCGGTCACGTGCACGAACGGCATCGGACTCTCCGGCTTGGTCTTCGGCAGCGGCAGGCGGTAGAGCAGCTCAGTCGGCAGGTGCCGCAGCGGGCGGTCACGGGCCCTCCAGGTCAGTGACCAGCGGGCGCCGTCGCAGTGTCCCTCGATGTCGTCCGGTCCGAACACCGAGTCGCCGACGCGCACCCAGCCGCCGGGCGGCTCGGGCGAGATGTCGCTGGTCGACTGCTTGGTCGCCAAGACCCCACCGTCGTCACCGAACAGCGTCAGCCAGATCGAACCGACGGCGCTCGCACCGTCGCCGCTGCAGTGGAACGTGTGCCGCAGCCAGACAGCGCGACCGGACGCAGGATCAACGGCCCGCAGGTAGTAGGACTCGTAGCCCCCGCCGGCAACCAGCGACGGGAACTGCGCGGCTACTTGCTGCGGCCGTCCTGCAGCCCGCGCCATAGCCAGAAGGGGTAGGTGGCGAAGATCAGGGCGCCGATCGCGTGTCCGCGCGGTCCGACCTTGGTCTCATCGATCTTCAGCACGCCGGAGTTGATCATCCAGTCACGGCCGCTGCGCGCCCGGCACAACTCCCAGATCCATTTCGTCCAGCGCGCGTTGAAGTACAACGAGATGCTGGTCACGAGGAAGGTGGTGATCGTCGCCGCGGCGAGCGGTGCCTGCGTCTCCTCCGGCAGCTCGGCGATGGCGCGGCCGTTGGCGTACAGCCACGGACCGTCAATCAGGAACGACATCAGGACTCCTTCTGTAGGTGGTGGCCGAGCCGCGTGGCGAGGGCCATGATCGTGAGTTGGGGGTTGACGCCGAGCGCCGTGGGCACGGCACTGCCGTCAGCGACGTACAGACCCGCGACGCCGTGCACCCGGCCGTCAGCGTCGAGCACACCGTGCTCGCGGCGCGCCGCCATCCGTGCCGTGCCGAGCGGGTGGAATGCCATCAGCTTGAGCCGCTCGGCCCGCGGCGCCGCAGCGCGCAGCGGCGTGAGGTCGCCGTCCGTCAGCTCACGCACGCCGTTGATCGGCGTCATCACGCGCTTCGCGCCGGCAGCGAACAACAACTCTGCCAGCCGTTCCACGCCGCGCCAGAGCAGGGCCGTGTCCTCCGGGCCGACGTTGTAGTGCAGCACGGGCGTCCCGATCCGGCGAGCGATCCGGCCGACGCCGACGCGGCCGCGTGAGCGATCACGGATCATCAGCCCGAACTGCGCCACGTTCTTGTACTGCGCCATCAGTTCGCGGTGCTGATCCCCGGAGTACGGCACGCTCAGGGCCAGGTAGGACGGCGGGCCGGAGATGCCCTCCAGCATCAGGCCCTGATCTTTGAACTCGTCGACGGCGAAGGACTGCGGCACGCCACGGCCCATGTCGATCTCGTCGTCGAGCACACCCCAGGCAGCGGTTGCCGGGTGGACCGAGAGGTTCCTGCCGAGCCAGGGGTTGCGCACACCGCTGGCGTGCAGCAGGCCGGGCGTGTGGAAGGTGCCCGCCGCGACGACGACCTGCGACGCAACCACGCGCACGCTGGCACCGCCGGCGGTTGCCGCCTCAACGCCGCGCACCACCCCGTTCTCGACGACGACGCGCTGCGCGCGCGTGCGGCTGTAGGTGGCGGCGCCGGCGGCGTGGGCGCGTGCCATGTAGGTGATCGCCGTGTGCTGCTTGGCGCCGGCCGGACAGCCGAAGGCACAGACGCCCGAGCCGACACAGCCGTTGGCGTTGCGCGTCAGGTAGTGCGATGACCAGCCGAGCGACGTGGCCGCAGCCTCGATCCGCCGCGCGTTGCGGCCGGCGAGCTCGGGCGTGACGCGGCCGACGCTGACCGACTGCTCGGCTGCGTCGTAAAACGGGTCGAGCACGCCGGGCGCCAGCTGTGACAGGCCCAGCTCAGAGACCCACTCGTCGAAGACGCTCGCCGGTGTGCGCAGGCAGGTGCCGGAGTTGACGAGCGTGGTGCCGCCGACGGCGCGGCCGACCGGGATCATGATCGGCGTGTTGCCGACCGTCATCGTCTGGCCGCCGTCGCGATAGAGCTGGGCGAGCATCGTGCGTGGATCGCCGGTCAGCGATGACGTCGGGAAATGGGCGCCGTCCTCCAGCACGACAACGCGCGCGCCGGATTCTGCGAGCACCGCCGCGACGGGCGCACCGCCGGCGCCGCTGCCGATCACGCAGATGTCGGCGTGGATCGTGCGGTCACCGACCAGTGCGGCGCCGTCGATGATGCCGGTCTCTTCAGCGACCGCGCTCATCGCTGGCCCGGCCTGACGTAGCCGAGTGTCGCGGCGACCGCCGGATCGCCGTAATAGCTGGAGCCGCAGGCCGCACGCAGCGCGTCGAGCAACAATGAGCCGTTCGGCAGGCGCCGCAGCTGGTCGAGGCGGGCGAGACGCTCGGCCGGCGGACGGGCGTGCCATGGCTGCCCGGTCAGGCGCGGCGCAAGTTCGATCATCACCATGAAGGCACGCAGCCCCAGGCGCGTGGCGATCGGAAAGCGGCTCAGCCAGGCACCGAAAACGTCCGCCGCATCGGTCTCGTCAACGGGCGGCAGCGGGGCAGCCGGGGCCAGCAGCGTGTCGGCCAGGCAGGCGAAGATGCGGGCCTCGCGGCGCGAGTAGGTCATTGCGCCGCCCGCAAGAGCAGGGTGAGGTGCTCCGCCGTCAGGCGGTCCATCGCGGCGGCGGCCGCGTCGGCGTCAGCGCTCGTGACCGCGGCAGCCACGGCGCGGTAGGCGGGCGCCAGCGTCTCGGTGGCGGTGACCATCGCGCGATACGCGTCCTTCTGCGCGAGGTAACTGGCGCGCATCGAGTTGACGATCAGCGTGAAGACGAGGTTGCCGGATGCGTCGATCAAGCCCGCCATGAAGGCGAAGTCCGTCTCCTGCCGCAGGTCATCGTCGGTTGCTGCGGCGAACGCGTCCGCGAGCGCGGTCAGCTCACGACGCTGCTCGTCGCTTGCGCGGTCGGCGGCGAGGCGCGCGGCTTCACGCAGCAGGATCGCGCGGGCCTCGAAGAGCGAGACCATCAGCGCCGGCTCGGTGCCCGCGGCGTAGGCGAGAATCTCCAGGCCACCGCTGCGGCGCCAGTCGGCGACGCGCATCGCCTCACCGTGCCGCACCTCGACCAGGCGCAGCTGGGCAAGCCGGTCGACGGCGGCACGCAGCGACGCCATGTTGACGCCGAACTCCGCGGCCAGCGCGCGCTGCGACGGCAGGCGGTCGCCGGGGGCGTAGCGACCATCGAGAATCGCCGCGACGAGCCGGTCGAACAGCTGGTCGGGTAGCGAGGTGACGCGTACGGGCGAAGCCATCCCGGTAAGTGTTCCAGTGTTCGGAACAGTTGTCAAGTCGTGCTCCCTCCTACGCTGGAAGGCGATGCCCGAGGGCGACACCATCCACGCCGCGGCAGACCGCGTGCGCGCCGTGCTGCCGCCCGGCTCGGTGCCCGACGAGCTCGCCACGCCGCACCCGCGATTCGGTCGCGATCGCTGGCCTGAGCGGCTCGGCGGTCGTGCCGTCGAGCTTGTCCACGCCCACGGCAAGCACCTCTTCATCCGCTTCGAGGGCGACCTCACGATCCACTCGCACCTGCGGATGACCGGCGCCTGGCGCGTCCACCGCGAGGGTGAACGCTGGGCCCGCTCGCCGCGCCGCGCTTGGCTGACGATGACCAAGGACGAGCAGACCGTCGTGCAGTTCGACGGCCCGGTGCTGGAGCTGCTGACCGAGTCGCGCCGCCGCTTTGATCGCAAGCTCGCGACGCTGGGCCCGGACCTGCTGGCGCCGGAGTTCGACCCCCAGGCCGTGATCACGCGGATGCGCCAGGATGACCAGACGCGGACGCTCGGCGACGCCCTGCTCGACCAGCGCAACGTCGCCGGTATCGGCAACATCTGGAAGGCCGAGAGCTGCTTCGGCGCTCAGGTCGATCCGTGGCGGCCACTCGGCACCGTGCGGGACGAGGAACTGATCGCGGTCCTCGCCAACGCCCGTCCCCGCATGCAGCGCTCGGTCGAGCATGGCGGACATGTCCGCGACATGGCCGTCTACGGCAAGGTCGGCAAGATCTGCACGCGCTGCGGCAACGATCGCGTCCGGGCGCGCGGTCAGGGTGACGCGAACCGCATGACCTACTGGTGCCCAAGTTGTCAGCACTAGATCCCGCTCCGGCCGAGCACCGCGTGCTGCGCATCGGCCACAAGGGCGCGGACACGATCACGCCCGGAAACACGCTGGCGTCGTTCGACGCTGCGCTCGCGTGTGGCGTCGACCTGATCGAGTTCGACGTGCTCTCGACCGAGAGGGACGGCAGTGGCGAGCTGCTCCTGGCGCACGACCAGGGCTCGCTCGCGCATCCCTACACACCGACCTTCGAGGCCGGGCTCGACCATCTCGCCCAGTCGCAGTTCGCCGGGCTGCGCTTCAACGTCGACATGAAGGGCCTCGGCTACGAGACGCGGGTGATCGACGCGCTGCGTGAGCGGGGCCTCGAATCGCGCTGCCTGATCTCGACGATGGAGGTCGGCTCGCTGCCGATCGTGCGCCAGGCGAGCAGCATCGTCCAGCTCGGGCTGTCGGTTCCCAAGGTCAAGCGCAACTGGGCCGAACACTGGGCGACGCGCCCGGTCTCCGTCGGCACGCTGATGGTGTTGCGTCGCCGCGTACCGAAGCTCGTCGCGCGCGCGATGCGGGCCGGCGGCATCGACGCGTGCATGTCCCACCAGAGCCTCGTCACGCCGTACTTCGTCGAGCAGGTCCGTGAGGCTGGCGGTGAGCTGTACGTCTGGACGGTGGATCAGGCGGTCGACATCGAGCACTTCGCCAAGATGGGCGTCACCGGGATCACCTCCAACGATCCCCGACTGTTCAAGGTCCTGGACGGGGATGACTGACTGCGTCAGAGATCCGTCGCGCCTTTCGCTGCGCGAAACGCGCAGCTAGGGGGCCGTCATGAAGCACGTACCGGCCGAGTAGTCCGCCGGGTCCGCGCCGATCACATCACTGATGCGGCCGCTCGTGACACGGCTTGCTCGCCGCACCGGGGCCTTGCCGAGCCGCCACTCGTAGCGGACGAAGCCACGGATCCGGAACGTCTGACCGGTGGCGGGCGCGGCCAGCTTGAAGGTCCGGCCGGTCTCACGGCGCAGAAACTTCGAGGAACCAAGCGACAGCCAGCCCGAGTCCGCGGCCTTGCCGATCGCCTTCCAGCTCTTCGTCGCGTCGTCGAAGAACTGCAGGCTGATGCGCGCGTACATGCGCTCGAGCTTCTTGCCCGATCCGGGCATCGAGACGCGGACGCCGACGGTGTTCGGCGCCTTCACGGTGTCGCACACGTTGATCGTCGCCCAGAGGCGCGGCGAGGCGGTCAGGGGCGGCTTCGACGCCGCGGCTGCGAGCTGCGGCAGCGCAACGGCGAAGGCCACGGCGATCAGGGAACAACGCAAACGCACACCCCAAGCGTAACGCGGTGTGATGGATTGCCGCGCCGGTCGTAGTGTCGGTGTGACAACGCTCATGGTTACCGAAGAGAAACCAGCGACCTTGACGTTCGATGCGCTCTACCGCGAGAACGTGAACGATCTGTTCGCCTACGTGATCACGCTCGTCCGCGACCGCGCCAGCGCCGAGGACGTGACCCATGTCGCGTTCGAGCGTGCCTACCGCAAGCATCGCCGCTACGACGCCGCCAAGGGCAGCCAGCGCGCCTGGCTGTTCGGCATCGCCCGCAACGCGTCGCTCGACGAGCTGCGCCGGCGCAAGCGGAGTGCGAGCCTGCTGGTCGACCTGCCTGATGACTCCGTCGCCGCGTTCGAGGACGAGGAGGCAGCGCTCCGTCAATCGGCGGTGCGCAGCGCCCTCGCCCGTCTCGAGCCGCGCGAACGCGAGCTCGTGTCGCTGAAGTTCTTCACCGGCCTCAGCAACGCCGAGATCGCCGAGGTGCTCGGCCTCTCGGAATCGAATGTTGGAACCCGTCTTCACCGCGCCGTCAACCGCCTCCGGGAGGCCTGCAATGTCTGATACCGAACTGATCGAACTCGAGGCGGCGCTTGCCGGCGCGCCCGACGCTGACACCGCACTGCTGGAGCTCGTCGCCGACGTGCGCTCCAGCCGGCCCGTTGCCGACGCAGCATTCCTCGCGAAACTGGACGCAGCCGTCAACGCCGGCTTCGGCGTCCAGGCCCGAGCCGGCAGGCGCTGGACGCTGCCGAAACTGCGGCTGACGCTGCCGCTGGCCGGCACCGCGCTGGCCGCGGCGGTCGTCGCGGTGGTGCTCGCGACCGGTGACACGTCCTCACCGCCGTCCGGCGAGCTCGCCCAAGGACCGCCGGCGAGCGTCGCCAAACCGGCGGCCGGCGGCACCGTCGGTGGCGCCCCGGAGTCCTCGGCGGACGCCCGCAAGGCGACCGGCACCACAGACTCCAGTGCGTCGCTGGCCGCAAACGGCGCCACCCCGCCGACCCAGTCGCAACGGCAGGTGGAGCGCAATGCCTCGCTGACCCTCGGCGCGCCCGGCGGCAACGTGCAGGACACCGCCGATCGGATCGTCCAGACAGCGAGCCGCTTCGGTGGCTTTGTCGCGAGTTCATCCGTCTCGATCCAGCAGGGCGCCGGCAGCGCGAACCTGCAGCTGCGGGTGCCGTCCGCCCGCTTGGACGAGGCGATGGCCGCGCTGGCAAAGCTCGGCGACGTCCGCGCGATGGACCAGACCGAACAGGACATCACCGGCACGTTCAGTGCCGCCAACGCGGCATCGGAGGACGCCAAGGCCGAGCGCGAAGGCCTGCTGAGCGGGCTGCGCAAAGCGACCGACGCCGGCCAGATCGCCCGCTTCAAGGTGCGCCTGCGCGAGAACGCTGCGCGGATCAGCGCAGCTGACGCTGCGCTCACGGCGGTCCGCAACCGGGCCGCGCGCGCCACGATCACCGTTGACGTTGTGACGAACGGCAAGGACAGCGGCGCCGAGGTCAAGGAACAGGGCTTTGGCATCGGCGTCGCGGTCGATGCGGCCCTGCGTGTGCTGTCGGCCAGCGCCGGCGTGCTGGTGTTGGTGCTGGCGGCCGCGATCCCCTTGCTCGCGGTCACGCTGATCGGGCTCACAGCGATGCGGGCGACGCGCCGCCGACGCCGCGAGCAGGCGCTCGACCGGTCGCCCGGCGGCAGCGAGCACTGACAGCGGGGGCGGCGACTGGTAGAAGTAGCGCGTGGACTCTTCGACCCAGAGCACCCCGCTGCTCGCGAGCGTGCCCGTCTTCGACGCGCTGGCGCCCGATGATCTGGCGCAGGTCGCTGACGTCGCGGTACCGCGCAGCTTCCCTCCCGGCCACATCATCTTCCGCGAGGGCGATGCCAGTGACACGTGCTACGTGATCGGCAGCGGCCACGCGCGGGCGATGCGGGAGAACGCCGACGGCCGCTCGATCGCCCTGGCGCACTTCGGTCCCGGCGACATCTTCGGTGAGCTGGCGATGTTCGATGACGAGCTTCGCTCAGCCACCGTCCAGACGCTCGATGAGGTCGAGGCCGTCGCGATTCTCGGCGCGGACATGCGGCGCCTGATGCGCCAGCATCCGGACCTCGCGGTGAAACTGGTGATCGGTCTCGGACGCCGGCTGCGAGAGGCGAACGAACGGCTCAGTCGCCAGTCGTTCCAGACCGTGCAGAGCCGTGTCGCCGGCGTTCTCGCGCAGCTCGTCGAGCAGGCGCAGGGCGAGGGTGCGCCGGAGCGCGGCGTGCTCGTGACGATCACGCAGGCCGAGATCGCCCAGCTCGCGGGCTCTTCGCGAGAGTCCGCAAGCCGCTTCCTCGCCGTCCTCGAGCGGGCAAACGTGATCGAGCAGGGCCGCGGCCGTCTGACGGTGCTCGATCCCGCCGCGCTCAGCGGCTACGTCTACTGACTGCCCGCCGCCACTGCGAGTAGGCTGGATTGAACATGCAGGTGCTCAATTTCTACTCGACGATCTTCGCCGACCAGCTGAAACGCGGTCGCAAGACCGCCACGATCCGTCTCGGCGACAAGTCGCACAAGTACCAGAAGAACCAAATGGTTCTGGTCACGATCGGCTACCAGCATTCACCGCGGGAGAAGGTCTTCGACGCCGTCATCGACCAGGTCGAGGTCAAGCGCGTCAAGGAGTTGACGCCGCGCGACATCGAGCACGACAACCCCGAGTTCCGCCGGCACGAGGAGATGATCCACTTCCTCGAGCAGATCTACGGCAAGAGCGTGACGATGGAGGACACCGTCACCGTGGTGCGGTTCTCCCAGATCGTCGATCGGCCGCAGTCGTTCACCGACGCGAGGCTCGGCATCGGCGGCGCGCAGAACTGAGCGCGATCAGGCGGCGTCGCTGCGCTGCGCTGCTGATGTCGCCTCGGCAGCCAGCTGTGCCTGCACGGCGCCGGCGGCTGCCTCGCCGCGCTGAATCTGCTGCAGGATCTGCGCCGGCGTCCTGACGCCCGGCAGACCCTCGGGCACGTCCGGCTCGATCGGCGGTGCGGCCACGACGACCGGTGCGGAAATCGGTGCCGCAGCCGCCGGCGGCAGGACGCCCGCAGCGACCAGCATCTCCGCCGGCGAACGGGAGATCGGTAGTGCCGCGTCGGTCACCGGGTCGATCTCGACGGCGGCGGGCACTGGCGCAGCGATACGTGCGGGTGCGGGCGCGGGTGCGGCCACAGGCACCGGCACCGGCGGCACAGCGGTGGGCGACATCGGTGGTCCCTCATTGCTCTCGGGCGGCAGTGCGACCAGCGGCTGCGTCGGCGGCGGCGGCGCCATCTCCCACGCAGGCTCGGGCTCCGAGAGCGTGATCGTCGGCGCCGGCGGTAGGCCGGGATCGGCAGCAGGCGGATGCACCACCAGGGGCTCGACGGCGACCGGAGCCGGCGCGGCGGCGATCACGGGCGGTTCAGGCGCGGCCACGACCGGTTCGGGTACGAGAACCGGCGGTGCGACCGCCACCGGCTCGGGCACCACCACCGGCGGTGCAACCGCCACCGGCTCGGGCACGACAACCGGCGGCGCAACCGCCACCGGCACCTCGGCGACCACCGGTGCCGGCACGACGATCTCGGGCACGAACGGCGCCGGCGTCGGCGCGGTGACCGGCTCTGCGGCCTCCGCATGGTGCCGCTTGCCGAGGAAACCGCGCCGCGCGGACGTGTGCGGCTCGGGCGCGACCATCGACGGCGGTGGGATCGAGGAGCTGGCCGCAGCGTGTGCGGTCCCGTCAGGCAGTGGGGAGGCGCCGGTGTCCATTACCCCAGGTTTCGGCCGCGAACCTTGCCGACTTGAGATCAACCAAGGCCAGCAGACGAAAGGGCCACCGCCCGAAAACCGCCGCAAATTGGCACTCCGCCTGTCCGAGTGCCAAAGCCGGATTTCCGCGCTATAGTCCACCCAGCGCTTGGCACTCACCGCATGAGAGTGCCAAGCACGTTTCGATCCACCGCATACCACGGAGAACCACCACTCATGAAGCTCAAGCCTCTTGGCGATCGCGTGATCGTCCGGGCCATTGCCGAGGAAGAGAAGACGGCCTCAGGCCTCGTCCTTCCCGACACCGCCCAGGAAAAGCCCCAGAAGGGCGAAGTCATCGCCGCCGGCGACGGTCGCTGGGACGAAGACGGCGACAAGCGCATTCCGCTTGACGTCGAGAAGGGTGATGTCGTGCTCTACAGCAAGTACGGCGGCACAGAGATCAAGGTCGACGGCGAAGAGCTTCTGGTTCTGCGCGAGTCCGACATCCTCGCCAAAGTCGGCTAACAGGAGACTTACGAACCATGGCTCACAAAGAAATCCGCTTCGACGCGGCCGCACGCAAGGCTCTTGAAGCCGGCGTCGACACCGTCGCCAACGCCGTCAAGGTGACGCTCGGTCCGAAGGGCCGCTACGTCGTCATCGACAAGAAGTTCGGCGCCCCCACGATCACCAACGACGGCGTCACCATCGCCCGCGAGATCGAAGTCGAGGACGTCTTCGAGAACCAGGGCGCACAGCTCGTCAAGGAGGTCGCCACGGCGACCAACGACGTTGCCGGTGACGGCACGACGACGGCCACGGTGCTCGCTCAGGCGATCGTCAAGACCGGCCTCAAGAACGTCACCGCCGGCGCCAACCCGCTCGCGCTCAAGCGCGGCATCGAGATCGTCGTCAACGACATCGTTGACAACATCGCGAAGCTGAGCAAGCCGGTGCAGGGCAAGGAGCAGATCGCTCGCGTTGCCGCCCTCTCGGCTGGCGACGATGAGATCGGCAACGTCATCGCTGACGCGATCGACAAGGTCGGCAAGGACGGCGTCGTCAACGTCGAGGAAGGCCAGACGTTCGGCATGGACCTCGAGTTCACCGAGGGCATGCAGTTCGACAAGGGCTACGTCTCGCCGTACATGGTCACCGACCAGGACCGCATGGAGGCCGTGCTCGAGGATCCGTACATCCTGATCGCGAACCAGAAGATCGGTTCCGTCCGCGACGTGCTGCCCGTGCTGGAAGCAGTCATCCAGTCCGGCAAGCCGATCCTGATCATCGCCGAGGACCTCGAGGGCGAGGCTCTGGCAACCCTGGTGGTCAACAAGCTGCGCGGCACCTTCACCGGTGTGGCGGTCAAGGCTCCGGGCTTCGGCGATCGCCGCAAGCGCATGCTCGAGGACATCGCGATTCTCACTGGTGGCGAAGTCATCACTGAGGAGATGGGCCTCAAGCTGGAGAACACCCAGCTGACGCAGCTCGGCCGCGCACGTCGCGTCGTCGTGGCGAAGGACAACACCACGATCATCGACGGCTCCGGCGACGCAGCCCAGATCAAGGGCCGCATCTCGCAGATCAAGTCCGAGATCGAGAACACCGATTCCGACTTCGACCGCGAGAAGCTGCAAGAGCGCCTCGCCAAGCTGTCGGGCGGCGTTGCTGTCGTCAAGGTCGGCGCAGCCACCGAGACCGAGATGAAGGAGAAGAAGCACCGCGTCGAGGACGCACTCCAGGCAACTCGCGCAGCGCTCGAAGAGGGCATCGTCCCCGGTGGTGGCGTTGCACTGCTGCAGGCGTCGAAGAACATCAACGTCGACCTGATCGAAGAAGAGGACGAGCGCACCGGTGCGCGCATCATCCTGCGCGCTCTGGAAGAGCCGCTCCGTCAGATCGCCGAGAACGCCGGCCATGAGGGTTCGGTCGTCGTCGCCGACGTCCGCAAGGCCAAGACCGGTTTCGGTCTGAATGCCGCAACCGGTGAGATCGTCGACCTCGTCGCCGAGGGCGTCATCGACCCGGCCATGGTGACGCGCTCTGCCCTGCAGAACGCGGCATCGATCGCCAAGAACATCCTCACGACCGAGGCGATCATCGCCGAGATCCCGGAGAAGGATGGCGGCGGTGGCATGCCCGACATGAGCGGCATGGGCGGCATGATGTAGTTGTTCGGGGCATCGGCGGCGTCTCGCTTCGTCCTCGGTCGCTCGCCTATCTCGCGATAGGCGTCGCAACCTGCGTCCTTGTGAGACACCGCCGTTGCTCCCTCAGGTCTGCGTGACCTGAACTTCTAGGGCCGCCCTTCGGGGCGGCCCTTGTTGGTTCTAGAGCTTGATCGTCTTGGTGGCTGAGGTGCCGGCCTTGCCGCTCTTCTTGGGTGTGACCGTGACCTTCCAGCTGCCCTTGGCGAGCGTGATCGTGCAGGTCACCATTTTGGCGGCCACCTTGCAGGTGCCCTTCTTGGTGGTCTTGCCCTTGCTGGCGCTGATCGCGTAGGTCACGCCGCTGACGGGCTTGACCGCCGCGGAGACCTTGAAGGACTTGCCCTTGGTGAACGTCACCGACGGCTTGGCGACAAGCGTCGCCTTCTTGAAGCTCATCTTGTAGGTCGGCGCCGAGAAACTGACGCTCGCCACTGTGATGCGCAGACCGTCCGCCTCGGCGGTGGCCGTGAAGCCCGCAGCGCCCACAGCCGTCGTCGTGCCGCCCTCGGTGCGCGTCACCGACAGCCCGGCCTTCGCCGCCTCGGCGTCACCACCGACGCAGCTGGCGAGCAGCGCGTTGGGCATGAAGGCCTCGAGCGTGCCGTTGTTGAGCGTCACGCCATCGTCCTGGAAGTGCGGGCCGTTCATCTCCACCGTCAGCACCGGGCCGGAGCTCAGGGAGCCGCCGGGGTTGCTGTCACCAGGGCGGGTGTCGCCGGACTGCGATGCCCTGGCGAATGCCGCGCTGCCGTAGTTGATGCCGGTGCAGCCCTGCAGGCCGACCTGGTAACCGTTGGCCGACGCGCCGACGAACATCCCAACGAGGGCGTCGTCCGGGCGCGCCGTCCCGGAGGCCGTCGTGTAGCGCACGCCACCGGTCAGCTTCGCCGGATTGGTCTGGCAGACCCCGACCGGGGTCTCGGGCAGCGCGCAGGTGGTGCCGGCGTTTGGCGGACCGTTGATCTGCGTCATCGCGATCGGCACGGCGACAATGGTGACCTTCTTGTCGACCACCGTGAACGAGCGCACCTTGCCGTAGACCTCAGCGCTGACCGCGCGGTCACCGGCGAGGATGTCGAAGCTGATCGTGAAGACCTTGCCGGCCGCGGCCGCGTCGGTGTTGATCGAGAAGTTGTAGACCTGCGTCATGCCGGTCGGCGTCTTGCAGACCTCGACGGCGTACGTGGAGGAAGCGGCCCCATCGACGAGCAGGGTCGCCCCTGAGATCGGCGTCTGATCGGCGGAGACGCACGCGTGGGCGGCGCTGGAGATCAGCAGGGACAGTAGAACGGTGGCAGCGCTGGCCACCAGGGCGCGGCGCAGCGCGCGCGGAGAGAGAGACATGCCCAGGGTGTTCGGCAGGTCCACCCCAAAACCTTCGCGCTACTCCTCTTCGGGTTCGCCGTCGGCGCCGGCGGCCATCTGGTCGAGCAGGCTCATGGCCGTGATCTGCGCCGGCGTGCCGGCGATCGATCCGTCCTCCAGCTCCTCGAGCTGGGGTGAGAAGGTCACGTGCACGGCGACCTCGTCCTCGCCCTGGTCCTCGAAGACGATCACTGCTCGACCGACCTCGTCGCTCTGGTCGTCGGCATCAGGCGACAGGGATGAACGCGCGGCTGACAGCACCTCGACCGCGAGCTCTCGCCAGTGACCGAGCGCGTTCTCCTGCTCGTCCGGCGCCATCGACTCGAGGTGGTGCCGGTTGCGGGTGACCAGCGCGCCGACGCCGGCCTCGACGGCGACGGTGCCGAGCAGCGCGTCAGCTTCGATCATGGATGGGCCTTCGGCTTCTGCCATCCCTCCATCCTATGCCGCTTGCACCACACCTGGCATCAGCAGCGCCATCAGCGCGCCGAGGAGGTCCTCGGTCTCCTTGCCGGGTGCGACGAGCGTCTCCAGCAGCACCCCACTCACGATCGCCGAAATGGCGGTGGCGAGGAGGTCGTACGGGACGCTTGCCTGGAGCCCCGACTGGGTCAGGCCCTGCTCGATCACCGCCGCCATCCGGTCATGCATCTCACGGTGCCTGCGAGCGAACGCGGCCCGGAAGCCGGCATCGCGCGAGGCCCGCAACGTCGCCTCGAGGTACAGCCGCTGCCAATCCGGATCCGACTGCGCGTAGCGCTGGAAATCGGCGCCCGCTGCACGGGCGTTGTCCACCGCCCGGCCGGGCGACAGCAGCACCCGCTCGAGCTCCTCCATGCGGCACGTGTAGCGCTGCTCGAGCATCGCCAGAAACAGCTCGTCCTTGGAGCCGAAGTGGGCATACACGGCCCCTTTGGTGAAACCGGCGTGTGCGGCGACGTCATCGACGGTCGCCCCGTCGAGGCCGCGCTCGGCGAACACGGTGGCGGCCGCGTCGAGCAGCTGCGCGCGCGTCTGCTCGCGCTTCTCGGCCCGCGTCAGGCGGACAGCACAGACCTTCGTCATGCGATCGGGCGGGCGATGATCTCGGTGCCGTGCGCGGGCACCAGAGTGATGACGCGGCGGCGCACCCGCTCGCTCTCCGGCCGCACCGGCGACAGCTGCACCTTGCTGACGATCGCGGCGAGTACCGCGCGCATCTCTGTCTCCGCAAATGCCGCACCGATGCAGCGCCGCACACCGCCCCCGAACGGGAAGTACTCATACGGGTTCGGGCGCACACCGAGCCAGCGCTCGGGCTGGAACGCGTGCGGGTCGGGATACAGGTCAGGGCGACGCTGCACCAGATGGATCGACGGTGCGAGCCAGGTCCCGGCGGGGTACGACCAACCGCCGACAACGGTGTCCTCGGTCAGCTCGCGGACGGCGAACGGGAGCACGGGGCGCAGACGCAGCGTCTCGCGGATCACGGCATCGACGTACTCGGTCTCACCCGCGGCGAGCGACTCTGTCAGTCGCGCCATCTGTTCGGGATGCCGCACCAGTCGTTCAATCGCCCAGGAGAGCGCGGTGGCCGTTGTCTCATGACCGGCGATCAGCAGCGTCAGAAGCTCGTCGTGCAGCTCCTGATCGGACATCGGCGCGCCGTCCTCGTGCCGCGCCAGCAGCAGCATCGAGAGGATGTCGTCGCGGTCAGCGAGGTCGGGTCGTGCCCGATGCTCCTCGATCAGGGAGGCGATCACGCGGTCGACCGGGTCGAAGATGTCGGCGAACATGCGCTCGCGGTGCACCCGTTCGGGACCGAGCGTGATCAGCTTCAGCATCCGCCGCAGCTCGGCACCGGCGTCGAGAACCTTCGCCAGCTCCGTGCGTGCTTGAGCGAAGAGCGCGGAGCCTTCGTCCACGCCGAAGACGATCCGCAAGATGACCTCCAGGGTCAGCTTGGCCATCCGCGGCTGCAGCTTGAACGGCTCGCCGGTCGGCCAGCTCGCGACCTCGCGCGCCGCCACCTCCTCCATCAGCGGCACGTGGGCGCGCATGCGATCACCGTGGAAGGGCGGCAGCAGCAGCTTGCGCTGGCTGAGGTGTTCGGCATCGTCCAGGAGCAGGATCGACTTCTCGCCCAGGAACGGCAGCAGGATGACGTTGCCCTTGCCGGCGTGGAACACGCCGGGATCGCCGGTGAAGACCTCCTTGACGTCCGCCGGGTCGGCGAGCACCACGAAGGTGGCGGCACCAAACCTCAGCGTGAAGCGATCCCCGAACTGCTGGTGCGCCCGGTCCATCGTGCCGTAGGGCCGCAGGACCCAGCCGGCGGTCTGCCACGCACGTGGGGCGGCAGGACCCGGCGGGAGGCCGGAGCCGCGGAGTGGCGTCGGGGTAACGGGGGGGTCGGCGGTCGTTGCCATACCCACGAGCATACGCATACCCGCGGGTATGCGACTGTGATCTGCGTCCAGAGCTGACGAAACGTCAGGATGCGGGGACTAGACGGCGCTCACGGGCCGCGGACCCGGACCCACGTACTGGGCCGACGGACGGATCAGCTTTGCCAGCCGCTTCTGCTCGAGGATGTGCGCCGACCAGCCGGCGACGCGCGCGCAGGTGAACATCGAGGTGAAGAGCTCGGCCGGGATCTGGGCGGTGTCGAGCACGACGGCCGACCAGAACTCGACATTCGTCGCCAGCACGCGGTCCGGCTGGCGTGCCTTGAGCTCGGCCAGCGCGGCGTTCTCGACGGCCTCGGCAACCTCGAAGCGCGAGGAGCCGATCTCCTTCGCCGTGCGGCGCAGCACCCGCGCGCGCGGGTCCTCGGCGCGGTAGACGCGGTGACCGAAGCCCATCAGACGTTCGCCGCGGTCCATCGCATCCTTCACCCACTTCTCGGCGTCACCGAGCTGCTCGACCTCCTCCAGCATCGTCAGGACCCGCGACGGCGCACCGCCGTGGAGCGGACCGGACAGCGCGCCGATCGCGCTCGACAGTGCCGCCGCGACGTCCGCGCCGGTCGACGCGACGATCCGCGCGACGAACGTGGAGGCGTTCATGCCGTGTTCGGCGGCCGAGATCCAGTAGGCGTCGATCGCCTTGGCGGCCTGCGGAGCGGCCTCGCCGCGCCAGCGGATCAGGAAGCGCTCGGCCAGGGTGCCGCCCTTGTCGATCTCCGACTGCGGCACCCACGGCCTGCCGAGGCCGCGGGCGCTCTGCGCGACGAAGCTCAGCGCCATCACCGAGGCGCGTGCCAGATCCGCCCGCGCCTGCTCGTCGGTGATGTCGATCAGCTGGCCGAAACCCCACTCGGGCGCGAGCGCGGCGATCGCCGCCTGCACGTCCACCCGCGGGTCGCCCGAGCGGACGGACAGCGAATGCTGCTCGGCCGGCTGCAGACCAGGCTCGAAGTGCCCGTCGACGAGCAGCCCCCAGACCTTCTCGTACGGAATCGTGCCGACCAAGTCCTCGATGTCGACGCCGCGGTACCGCAGCGCGCCGCCTTCCTTGTCCGGCTCGGCGATCTCTGAGGCGAAGGCGACTACGCCCTCGAGGCCAGCTTGGACTCCTGCGGTGCTCATACGGCAACGGTCTCCGTGACGGTCGATCTGTGTTGCGTGCGACACCGTTCTAGCGCATACGCGCGCGGCAGTCCTGCCCGCCGGGTCTGTTGTCTGTCGGATCAGCGTCGATCAGCGACGCCGATCTGACACAGAAGGACGCCCGTCGCTGAACCGCGGCTCGACGGATCTGGCTAGGGTCGGCCCATGCCCGACCACGATCTGCTGTTCCGCCCTGTCACCGAGCTGGCGGAGTTGGTGCGCTCCGGCGAGCTGTCCTCCGCCGAGCTCGTCGAGACGTCCGTCCGCCGGATCGAGGAGCTGAACCCCGAGCTGAACGCCTTCATCGACGTCTTCGGTGATGACGCGATCGCCGAGGCCCAGCAGGTCAGCGCCGGCGACGAGCGGCCGTTCGCCGGTATCCCGATCGCGATCAAGAACAACCGCGCGGTGGCGGGCCGCCGCCTGACGATGGCCGCCAACTTCGCCGGTGACTTCATCACTCCGCACGACACCAATGTCGTCGCCAAGCTCAAGGCTGCCGGCTTCATCGTCGTCGGCACGACCACGCTGCCGGAGTGGGGCATCATGCCGACGACCGAGACCGCACGGTTCGGCGCGACCCGCAATCCGTGGGACACCGACCGCACGACCGGTGGCTCGTCCGGCGGCTCGGGCGCGGCGGTGGCCGCCGGAATGGTGCCGATCGCCCACGCCAACGACGGTGGTGGCTCGACCCGCATCCCAGCGGCCTGCAACGGCCTCGTCGGCCTCAAGCCGCAGCGCGGCCGGATCTCGAACGCGCCGGAGGCCGGTGAGATCTTCCTCGTCACGGACGGCGTGCTGACGCGCACCGTCGAGGACACGGCGCGCGTCCTTGACTGCATCAGCGGCCCGGTCCTCGGTGATGCGTCCTGGGCGCCGCCGCCGAGCGAGCCGTTCGCCGCGACGGCGGCGCGCGAGCCGGGCACGCTGCGCATCGTGCTCGCGCTTGAGCCGCCGATGCCGGACGCCGTGGTGGATCCCCAGGTGGAGGCCGCCACGCGTGCCACGGCCGAGCTGCTGACCTCGCTCGGCCACGACGTTGTCGAAGCGACGCCGCCCTGGGTGCGGCCCGACCTTGCCGACCTCTTCACCGCCCTCTTCGGCCCGGCGATCTGCACCCAGATCGCGCTGATGGAGATGATCAACGGACGCGCGCCGACCGAGGACGACATGGAGCCGCTCAGCTGGGCGATCTGGAACCTGTCGAAATCGATCGACTCGACCTCGGCGATGGGGGCGGGGTACATGCTGCAGGCGTTCGCGCGGCAGTTCATCACCTGGGCCGATCAGTACGACGCGGTGCTGACGCCGACCCTGGCGGAGCTTCCGGTGCCGCTCGGAACGATGAGCACCATGGACCGCGATGACCCGATGGCGGGCTTCGCGCGATCGGCGATGTTCACGCCGTTCACCGCCGTCTGCAACATCTCGGGCCAACCGGCGATCTCCCTGCCGCTCAGCCAGAGCAGCGAGGGTCTGCCGATCGGCGCACACCTGATCGGCAAGCCGGCGGAGGAGGGCAACCTGCTCGCGCTGTCGGCCCAACTCGAGGCGGCGCGGCCGTGGGCGGACCGGCACCCGCCGGCCTACAGCTGACCGTACGTGACCAAACGCACAGCAGGGCCGGGGGGCGAAACGCCGAACCGGTCTGCCAAGATATGCGGCCGACGCCCGCTACCGTCGCACACTCGTTCCGCCTAACCACCCCTGGATTCCACTCTTATGGCCTACGTCATCACCGAGCCCTGCATCGGCACCAAGGACAACTCCTGCGTGGAGGTCTGCCCGGTCGACTGCATCCATCCGACGCCCGACGAGCCTGACTACGACACGGTCGAGATGCTCTACATCGATCCGGAAGAGTGCATCGACTGCGACGCCTGTGTCGAGGCCTGCCCGGTCGACGCGTGCTTCGCCGAGGACCAGGTGCCGGACGAATGGAGCAAGTTCGTCGCGATCAACGCTGAGTACTTCAGCAAGCCGTGACAACGGCTTCGCCGTTGTCATTTCGAGTTTCGGCTACGCCGAAACGTCGAGGGTAAGGGCGCTATGGCCGAGGGCCGGACGGAGTCCGACGCCATCGTCGCGAGCGCGGCCGAGCATCTCGCCGCGTTTGAAGCCGCGCCACACACGCCGAAGCCGGCGCGGCACGTGGCGGTCGTCGCGTGCATGGACGCGCGGCTCGACCTCTTCTCGATTCTCGGACTGAAGCCCGGTGACGCGCACCTGATTCGCAACGCCGGCGGCGTTGCCACCGATGACGTGATCCGCTCATTGGCGATCAGTCAGCGCAAGCTCGGCACGCGCGAGATCGTGCTCGTGCACCACACCGACTGCGGCATGCTGACCTTCACCGAGGACGAATTCCGCGGCGACCTGATGGACGAGACCGGGATGCGGCCGCCGTGGGCGACCGAGGCCTTCCCGGACCTCGACGCCGACGTGCGCAACTCGATGCAGCGGATCCGCACCAACCCCTTCATCCCACACCGCGACACCGTGCGCGGTTTCGTCTACGACGTCGATACAGGCGAACTCAAAGAAGTCGTCTAGCTGCGGCGGGTGGTGAGCGTCAGGACGGTGACGATGCCCTTCGACGTCACGCGACCGATCGCGACGCGCAGCTTCGTGCGCGCCCCCGGCGCCTTCTTCAGCACCGTGGTGCCCGTACCCACGCAGCCCGACCCGGTCTTCGTGAGCTTCAGCTTGGTCTGGTACTTCGTCGTGCCGAACTTCGTGACCGCCACGAACTTCGCGTTGCAGCTCGGAACCGATGTGGTGATCGTGATCTTCTTGCCGGCCAGCAGCGCCGGGATCACGGGCGGCAGCTTGACGGTCTCCTTGACCTTCTCCTTGACCGCCGGCGGCGGCGGGGGCGGCGGGGGGTCGGTGACCGTCACGGTGCCGGTGCGGCTGGTGGCGTTGCCGACCGCGTCCGTCGACGTGATCGTGACCGTGTAGCTGCCGGCCGCCGCGTAGCTGTGGCTGACGCTGGCGCCGGTGGCAGATCCACCGTCACCGAAGTCCCACGTGGTGTCGCCGAGCGCCGAGCGGAGGTCGTACGCGGCGCCAGAGACAAAGGAGAGCGTCTCGTCGACCGTGCCCGACGCCGGGATGTCCGGGGTCGCCAGTACCGGTCCGGCGCCGTCGCCGGCCGCGAAGCCGACCTCCCAGTGGCCACTGACGGGCTTCGGAAAGGCGAACGCCGTGTTGCCGTCATCGTCGATGCCGGCAACGAGCAAGCCATGCGAGCCGTTGTCGAGATCGTTGCCGAGGCCGATCGTGGTGGGCGCAGTCCAGGTATCGGACCCGTGCAACAGGCTGGATGAGCCCCAAAGGTAGGTGGATCCATCCAAGCTGTAGGCGAAGACAGCGACGAGGTCACCACGCGGGTTCGCTGCGAGCTTCGGTGCGCCGCCCCCGAACGTTCCGGTGATGACGACCGGGTCCGACCATGTGCCGTCGAGTGCGCGCGTGCGCGCGAAGGCCGCCGGGCTCACCGGATTTCGCTGGAAGACGACGGTGTAGCGACCGTCGCCGTTGCTGGCGATGTTCGGCAGGACCGCGGTCTCCACCGCGTCCGATTCGGGATCGTGGGTGTTGAGCACGACCGGTGGCACGCTAGGATCGTCAGGCCCGTCGCTGATCGCGTCGGCGAGCGTCGTGAACTTGATGCTGAGATCGCCGTTCTGCCAGACCACGGCCGCATCATCGTGCGGACCGCTCGCGAGGCCGAGGAAGTTGAAGTTGCTGGCCGCGTTCTCGACAACCGTCTGCGGAGCAGACCACGTCGACGAGCCGGCGCGCCGTTGGGACATCCGCAGGTCCTTGTTGCCGTCGTCCCGGGTCCAGAGCAGCGTCACGTCGCCGGCCGGATTGGCCGACAACCTCAGATCGATCGGGTACTCGCTGTCACCGACGTTGATGTCCAGCCCGCGGGTCCAGTCGTTGGAGTTCCGTGCGCGGGTCACCGTGCGGATCCGGTGCGGAAGAGCGGAGACGTCTGAGTACGCGCCGATCACTGTGCCGTCGTGTCCGCGCGCAATGGCGCCGCCCGTCAGCGCTTCCCCGCTGGTGCCGTCCAACTCGTTCATGACCACCGGCTCGCGCACATCCCAGCGCGTCTCATCGGTCCGCAGGGTGAGCACACTCGGCGTGCGCGTCGTGTCGAGCCAGCCGATCGTGAAGTTGCTGTCATCGTCCGTGGCCGCAAAGGTTCCGGCGATCTCGATGCCCGCCGGAGAGACCCACTCAGGACCGTCCCACCCGCCCGAGGGGCTGAGCCTGTTCGCACGAATCCGCATGTGCGGACCGTCCGCCTGTCCCCAGAACACCAGGACCGAGCCGTTCGGGGCCGCCAGGACCTGATCGGAGACGTACGCGTCTATGCCGGGGGGCGTGATGCTGGCGGGTGCCTGATCCGCAGGTGAGTTCCAGACGACGCTGTTGGCCCGCGCGCCCGCGGCGGCAGCAAGGCTGCAGCACGCGACGGCCACGGTCGCGGTCAGGGTACGCAGAAGCACAGGGGATGCAGGAGTCATCCTCCCCGTCGTCGGCCACCTCGGTCCAGGAACCGAGCATGGAACGCACCTCTGGCCGAATGTCCGAGGGCTGCTACGCCATCGGCAGGCTGGCGCCGGTGGTCTCCCGCGGCGGGATGACCTCCAGCACCGGCGCGTCGATCGCGGCGACGCCCGCCAGCACCGGCAGCTCGATCGGCATCATCGCGATCAGGCCGCGCGCGGCCTGACGCAGCGCCTGGGCGGCCGGATCGGTCTCGTCCTCGAGCACGACCGGCAGGCCGGCATCGGCCTGCTCCCGCAGCTTCATCGTCAGCGGCACCTTGGCCAGCAGCGGCACGTCGAGCTCCTCAGCCAGCTCCTGGCCGCCGCCCTCGCCGAACAGCTGGAAGCGCTGGCCATCGGGCGTCGTGAAGCCGGACATGTTCTCGATCACGCCGCAGATCTCGAGCGACACCTTGTTCGCCATCTCCGCCGCACGCCGCGCAACCTTCTGCGCCGTCTCCTGCGGCGTCGTGACGAGCAGGAACTTCGAGTCCGGCAGCAGCTGCGCCAGCGTCATCGAGACATCACCGGTGCCGGGCGGCAGGTCGACGAGCAGGAAGTCCAGCTCGCCCCAGGCGACGTCCTCGAGGAACTGGGTCAGCGCCTTGTGCAGCATCGGCCCACGCCAGACGACGGCGCTGTCCTCGTCGACGAAGAAGCCGATCGACATGATCTTGACGCCGTTGGCCTCGATCGTCTGGATCTTGCGGTCCGGCGAGATCGGCGGACGGTCGCTGCCGAGGCCGAACATGCGCGGGATCGAGTAGCCCCAGACGTCGGCGTCGAGCACGCCGACCTTCTTGCCCTCCTGCGCCAGCGCCGCGGCGAGGTTGGCCGTCAGCGACGACTTGCCGACGCCGCCCTTGCCGGAGCCGACACAGACGACGTTGGCGACCTGCGCCAGCGCACCGGACGGCAAGCCGCCGGCACGGCCGAGTTTGCGCTGCAGGCCGGCCTTCTCCTCACCGCTGAGCACGTCGAACGTGACGCCGACGCGCTCAAAACCCAGCCCGCGCACCGCCTCGGCGACCTTGTCCTCGAAGTGGCTCTTGATCGGGCAGCCCGGCGTGGTCAGCGACACCATCACGTCGACACCGCCGTCGGCGGCGATCTCGACCGAGCGGACCATGCCGAGCTCGACGATGTTCTTGTGCAGCTCAGGGTCGATGACGGCGGTCAGCGACTGGGTGATCTCTTCGACGGAAGGCGTGGCCATCCCCACATTGTGCCGCACTTCGAAGGGCGCCCTACGGCAGCGCGGCGACCGCCTCGGCGATCGGCATCCGCTGCCCGGTGAGGAACGGAATCTCCTCGCGGACGTGGCGCCTCGCCGTGGCGGCGCGCAGCTCCCGCATGACGTCGACGATCCGGCCGAGGTCATCGCAGTCGAACGCCAGGAGCCACTCGTAGTCGCCGAGCGCGAAGCCCGAGGTGGTGTGGCCGCGCACGTCGGCGTAGCCGGCGGCCATCATGCCGTGCTCGCGCAGCATGTGGGAGCGCTCGCCCGGCGCGATCAGGTACCACTCGAACGAGCGCACGAACGGATAGACGCAGACCCACTTCTGCGGGTCCTCACCGGCGTAGAAGCCCGGCACGTGGCTGCGGTTGAACTCGGCCTCGCGGTAGACGCCCATGGTGACCCACCACGGCGTCAGGGCCTGACCGAGTCGTGTGTGCTGCAGCGCGATGATCGCCTCCTGCAGCGCCTCCGGCGTCTGCCCGATCAGCCAGAAGAGGATGTCGGCCTCGGCACGCATCGCGGCGAGGGTGTAGATGCCGCGGATGTGCACGCCATCGATGCCGGTGAGCGCGGCCTCGGCCTCGGTGGCCACCTCGTCACGCGTCGCAGGGTCGAGGCGATCGGCGCCCCGAGCCGCGCTGTAGGCGGCGTAGACGGTGTACTCGTAGCCCTTCGGCTCGCGGCCGGAGATCGGTGGTGCTTCGTGGACGTCAGCCATGGTGCTGCTCCTCGTGTTTGGTCTGCTGAAGAAGGTCGTCGGCGACGTCGCGGCCGTCGCGGATGCAGTTCGGCACGGAGCTGCCGCGGTAGGCGGCGCCGGCCAGCCGCACCTGCGGCAGCGCCTGGGTCAGCTGCGCAGTGACCGCGTCGATGCGGTCGAGATGGCCGGGGCGGTACTGCGGCATCGCTTGCGGGTAGCGCGTGACGCGGCTCTCGGTCGGCTGCGCGCTGATGCCCAGCACGCTGCGCAGCTCGCCGGTGATCGCCGCGATCAGTGCGTCGTCATCCATCGTCTCGGCACGCTGATCATCGATCCGGCCGGCCGAGCAGCGGATCACGAACGCGTCGCCGCTCGCGTCCCGGTCCCACTTGCGATTGACGAAGGTGCACGCCGTCATCAGCAGGCCCTCGGGACGCGTGACGAGGAAGCCGGTGGCGTCGTTCGGCAGCGCGGGCAGCTGCTGCGGGTCGTAGGCCAGCGTGATGTGCGTGATCGTGGCGTACGGCAGCGCACTCAGGGTGGCTGCGGCCTCTGGCGCGGCGTCGGCGATCAGCGGCGCGGCCGCGTACGCCGGGACGGCCAGCACGACCGCGTCAGCGTCGAGTGCGCTCAGCCGGTCCACGCGGGCGCCGGTCTGCAGCGTGGTGCGCGGGTCGGCCTCCAGCTCCTCGAGCAAGCGGGCGACGAGCTGTCCCATGCCCTCGCGCGGCGCCTGGAAGACCGTCGGCGGCGGGGTTCCCGGAGGCGGCGGCGGCGGTGCTGTGGCGCGCAGACCCTTGAGGAGGCTGCGGTCAGCCGTTGCTGCGGCGGCGAACTGCGGCGCTGTGGCCCGCAGCGAGAGGTCGTCGCAGCGGCCGGCGTGGACGCCGCCGAGCAGCGGATCGATCACGCGCTCCAGCACCTGATTGCCGAAGCGGCGACGGATCAGCGCGCCGATCGACTCGTCGGCCGCCGGGGCGTTGGCCGGAAGCACGAGATCGAGACCGGCGCGCGCGACGCCGAGCGGCCCGAGCAGGCCGGAGCGCACAAAGGGCATCGGCCCATCGGGCAGCCCGGCCATGATGCCGCGTGGCAGCACGCGCAGGCGGCCGCGCGACAGCAGCAGCGAGGTGCCCGCCGCCGGCGCAACCAGGTCCTCGGCGATGCCCAGCTCTGCCGCGAGCTGCGCCGCCCATGGCGCCCGCGTCAGCAGCGAGTCGGGGCCGAAATCGACCGGGCGCCCGGCGAACTCCTCCGTCCGGATCCAGCCGCCGAAGCGGCCCGAGGCCTCCAGCACCGTGACGCGGAGGTCGTCGTCCTCCGGCGCCTGGGTCAGCAGACGGTGCGCCGCGGCCAGACCGGTGATGCCACCGCCCACCACCGTGATCTGCCGCGTCCCGTCAGCCATTGGCGCTACTCGTCACCCCCGGTGAGGGTGCCGCGCGTACCGGCCATGCCCGCGTGCTCCGGCTTGCCGGTCGGTGTGGCGTGCCGGTCGCTGGCGGCCTGCTCGGAGGCGGCTGGACCGGCCGGCCCACCGAGCGCGGCCAGCACCACGTCACGCATCACGGCGATGAAGGCCGGGTCGTGATTCGGCATCGCGGTGCGGGCGAACGAGAGCCCGAGCTCCGCGGCCGCTGCCGCGGCCTCGATGTCGAGGTCGTAGAGCACCTCGAGGTGATCGGCGACGAAGCCGCAGGAGCAGACGATCGCGCCGCGGCGACCCTTGTCACGCAGCGTCGGCAGGATCTCGAGCACGTCCGGCCCGAGCCACGGCGTGCCGGTCTGGCCCGCCGACTGCCAGCCGACCGACCAGCGCTCGAGGCCGAGCTTCGCGGCCACCGCCTCAGCGGTCTCGCGCAGCGCGTCGGGGTAGCGGTCACCCTCCTGCAGGATCCGCACGGGCAGCGAGTGCGCGGTGAACAGCACCTCGGTGGCGTCGCGATCGGCCTCGGGAATCTCGTTCATCGCGGCCGTGACGGCGCGGGCGAGCCAGTCGATGTAGCCGTCAGCCAGATGCCACTCGGAGACGAGATCGAGCGGCACGTCCGGGCAGGACTCGGCGGCCGTCTTGCGCGCGCGGCCGAGGTACTCGGCGACCGACATCGTGGACCAGTGCGGCGCGAAGACGATGCCGACGATGCGCTCGACGCCCTGGGCTGCGAGTTCCTGCACGGCGTCCTCGATGAACGGCGCCGAGTGCTTCTGGCCGAACTCGGCGACGAGCGGCGTGACGCCTGCGTCCTCGAGCTGGTCCGTCAGCGCCTCGACCTGCGCGCGGCTGAGCTCCAGCAACGGTGAGCGGCCGCCGGGCAGCTGGCCGTAACGCTCGGTCAGCTCGTCGATCAGCTCCTGCGCAGGCGGGTGGCCGTGGCGGATGTGCGTGTAGTACTCCGGCACCTCGGACGGGTCCGATGCGGTGCCGTACGCCATTGGCAGGAGCCCGATCTTGCGGCTGCCGGCCTCGGCTGCTGCGGGTCCTGCGAGGTCCGCCGGGGCGGGGGGCACGGGCGCGCCATAGACCTCGGTGCGCGGGCGGGATGGGTCGGGCGTGATGAAGTCGATCATGCGCTGGTGTGCTCCTTGACGATGCGAACGACGGCGCCCGGTGCCTCAGGCGGCGTCTGGGGAAGTACTCCGTGTCCGAGGTTGAACACGTAACCGGTTGCCGGCGCGCTCTCGAGCACGCGGATCGTCTCGGCACGCAGCACGTCGTCGCCCGCCAGCAGCACGGCCGGATCGAGGTTGCCCTGCAGTGCGCAGCGGCCCGGCACGAGCTCGCGTGCGTCGCGCAGATCGATCCGCCAGTCGACGCCGACGCAATCGGCGCCGGTCTCGGCGAGCAGATCGAGCAGGTGACCAGTGCCGACACCGAAGATGGTGCGGGGCACGCCGAGCTCGCCGAGCTGCGCCATCATCGCCGTCATCACCGGCAGGATGTGCTCGCGGTATTGCGCCCGCGAGAGGGTGCCGATCCAGGAGTCGAAGACCTGCACCACCTGCGCCCCGGCCTCGACCTGGGCGCGCAGTGATTGCACGCCGATCGCCGCGAGCCGTTCAAGCAGCGCGCGGAACAGCAGCGGCTCGCCGAGCATCATCGCCTTGGTCAGGGACTGCTGCTTGCTCGGGCCGCCCTCGACCAGATAGCTCGCGAGCGTGAAGGGGGCGCCGGAGAACCCGATCAGCGGTGTCTGCGGTCCGAGCTCGGCGCAGACGAGGCGCACGGTCTCTGCCAGCTCCGGCATGTCGGCCGCGGGCTCGAAGTCCCGCAGGCGCGCAAGGTCGGCCTGGGTGCGGATCGGATCGTCGATCACGGGGCCGACGCCGGCCTTGATCTCCACGCCGACGCCGATCGCGTGCAGCGGTGTGACGATGTCGGAGAAGAGGATCGCCGCGTCAACGCCGTGGCGGCGCACCGGCTGCAGCGTGACCTCTGCCGCCTCCTCCGGCCGCAGGCAGGTCTCCATCAGCGTCTTGCCGGCCCGCAGGTCGCGGTACTCGGGCAGCGAGCGCCCGGCCTGGCGCATGAACCAGACCGGCGTGCGCTCCACCGGCTGGTGCCTGAGGGCGCGCACCAAGAGCGGCGCGGGGGTCTCCGAGGACTGCGTCGCGTCGGCGACCGATTCAGCGTCAAGCATCACGCTGCAGGGTACGCCGCCACGCCCAACAACGAACACCGGCCACGCCCCCAACGGGAACGTGGCCGGTGACCTTCAAGCGATGCGATGCCTAGCGGATCGCGGCGACGCGCTCCTGCACGCGCGTGACAGCCTGCTGGCCGAGCTCGATGCCGTTCTGCACGAGCTCGTCAGCGCTGCCGCGACGGGCCTTGAGGTCCTTCTCGATCTGGGTGCGGCGAGCCTTGAGGTCCTTCTCGAGCTGCGTGCGGCGGCCCTTGAGGTCCTTCTCGATGCGCGTGCGGGCGGTGGCGCCACGACGCTCGAAGCGCTGTACCTCAGCCTCGAAACGCTTGCGACGGAGCTGCAGCTCCTTGGTCAGCGCGTCGGTCGACGTCAGCGTCGAGCGCAGCGTGGAAGCTGTGTCACTGACAACGTCACTGGCGACGAGCGTGGCACCGAGCGGCACGTGCACGGCGCGCTCAGCGGCCTTCTGCACGGGGGTCTGTACCGGCTTGGCGGCAGCGCGCGGCGCAGCAGCCTTCTTGGCGACGGGCTTTTTCGCCGCCGGCTTGCGCGTGGCGGTCTTCTTGACGGGGGTCTTGGTGGTGGTAGCCATGGTGTGGGTCAGTCCTTGGGAGAAGTTATTGGGGCGAACACATGTTTGTACGCCGCTATGGCCGGCAGGTTACGCGGCGAACGTTCGTTCGCAAACCATTTTGTCCGTAGTCGGACATCTTGCCGTTGTGGCCTCGGTCACACGGCGACGCGCCGCAGCCAGGCCTGAGGATCTGCGAGCTCGGCAGCGACCGGTGCGCTGTCGGCTGAGGCCCATGCCTGCAGCAGTCCCGCATTGCCCCGCTCGTTGGCGATGGCATCGCAGAACGCCTTCCCCTGCTCGTACTGCTTGAGCTTCATGTCGAAGCCGAGCAAACGGTCCAGGATCTTCAGCAGCGGCGGCCGGCCGCCGCGCCGTTCGGTCATCGCCTCGCGCAGCTGGGCCACGTCGTCGATCGCGTTCTCACCGGCGGCATCCATCGCCCATTCGGCGTGCCCCTCGACAAGCCCCATCGTGCCCTGGATCTGCGTCATCAGTGCCCGCTTCTCCGGCCCCGCCACCGCACCGAGCAGGCCGCCTTCGCGTACCGCCCCGGCCACGGCACGGAGTTCTGCGCCGCGCAGCCGCAGCAGCGCCATCGGGTCCGGCTTCATGTCGGCGAGTTCCAGCAGCTGCTGCAGCCCGCCGCCGAGTTCCTCACGCAACCACGGCACGCTGGTGAACTGCACGGCATGCGTCATCTCATGCAGCAGCACCCAGGTGATGAACCGTTCGCGGTCCACGCCCATCCTCAGCGGTGCGGCCTCGAGGTTCGGCCCGACCATCAAGAGGCGCGGCGGGCGCGACGGGTCGAGCAGGTTGATCTCGAGCTGGCCGAGCACCCGGCGCGAGAACATCCCGAGCAGTCCGCCGATCTCGAGCGCGACGGCGCCCATACCGATCGTGCCGACGAGCGGCGAGGTGCCCTTCGGGACCGGCGCCTTGGCGATCACCGGGTCGAGCATCGTCCGCATCGTCGCGATGTTCGCGTCGATCCAGTCGCCGCGTGAGACCCATTCGACCGGCGGCAGGTCCTGCAGCGGCGTCATGCCGGTCGCGGCGAGCACGTGCCCGGCTGCTTCGTCGGCCTGCGCCTGCAGCCCGGGCGGGGTGATCATGCCCTGCGGATCACCGCTCGCGGCCCGGGCGACCTTGCTTGCGAACTCCCAGTCGACGGTCATCATGCGGCGCGGACCACCGGGAGCTCGCGCAGCGTGTCGACCGCCGCGGCGTTGCGCGCAGCGATGATCGGGAAGTGCGGCTGCAGATCGAGCGGCGCTCCGAGCGGACCGTCAGGGCAGTCGAGGAACTCGATCACGCCGCCGGACTCGCGCACGATCAACTGTGCGGCGGCGACATCGACAGCCCTGGTCCGTGCCAGCGAGACGGCGGCATCAACCCGGGTCTCCGCGACCTGGCAGAGCGTGACGGCCATGACGCCGTAGGCGCGCAGGCGATGGGTCAGCTGCGCCAGCTCCTCAGCTCGCTGTGCGAGCAGCACCGGGTTCGTCGATTCCAGCGCCACGAGCTCAAAGCGGCCGTCATCCAGACGCCGCTCCGGCTGCGGAACGACCGGCTCGCCATCGAGGAACGCGCCGCCGCCGCGGGTCGCGTGCCACTCCTCGCCGGTCCCGAGATCACACACATAGCCGAGCACCACATCAGCCATCGAGGGGCCGTCGGCAACCGCGATCGAAAGGGCGTGATGACGCAGGCCGCGCTTGGCGTTGAGCGAGCCGTCCAGCGGATCGACGACGAAGAGGAGGTCGGGGGAGCCGAAATCGACGTGCCCGCGCTCCTCGGAGACGACCGTGAAGCGCTCCCCGGCGTCGTGCAGGAGCTGCAGCTCAGAGAACACGAACTCCTCGGCGAGGTGATCGATCATCAGCGTGCGATCACCGCCGCCGCCGATCGTCCCGAGTTCGGTCTTGCGCTGCACGGTCGTTGGATGATCGTGCAGGACGCCGCGCAGTCCTTCAGCGCATCTGCTGCACATTGCGAGCCATCTCGCATGGTCTGATGCCGAAGCGGCCACTGAGCCATATCCTAGGACCGTGGCTCAGCCTCTCAGCGCGCAAGGCGCCCAATCCCCTCGGCTCGCCACCGCGCACGACGTGTTCGACACGATCAGCGGCCACCGGGACGGACCGCTGCTGGTCACCGGCGCACCGGGCAGCGGCCGAACGGCCTCACTGGCCGACCGTTACCGCACCCTGGTCGAGGCGGGCTGTCAGCCCAGCCGCATCCTGGCCCTCGCCGCGACGACCGGTGGCGCGGCGCGGCTCGGCAGCCGCATCGAAGACGCGGTCAGCGAGCGGGCCCAGGACGAGCCCGCCGTGCTCACCCTCACCGCCGCCGCGGCGCGGCTGCTGCGCGACGAGTCGGTCGCCGCGGGCAGCGATCCGCTCGCGCAGGTTGCCACCCGCACCGACCGGCTCGCGCTGCTGCTCGACCGACTCGATGAGCTGCCGCTCCGTCACCACGACCTCGGCGGCCGTCCCGCGGTGCTGGTCGGCGCGCTGATCGCCCGAATCGACGAGATGAAGGCCGGCGGCGCCGCCACCGCCGACGTGGCCGCCTGGGCCGACGGACTGCCCGAGGGCGAGCAGCGCACCGTGCGCGAACGCGAGTTCGCGGCAATCATGGCGGCGCACGACCGCTTGCTGGAGGCCAACGGCCTGCTCGACGCTGGCGAGGTGATCCTGCGCGCCGCGCAGCTGCTGGAGCGCCGCGATGACGTGCGTGAGCGCACCGGCGCACGCTGGCACCAACTGCTGGTCGACGACCTCGAGGACGCGACGGCCGGGCAGCTGCGCTTCGTCGAGCTGCTGACCGCGCCGCACGGCCACCTCGTCGCCACGATCGACGACGACCCGAGCATTCGCAGTGGCAGCGACCGGATCGGGTCCCTGACCGCGCACGGCATCGGCGGCCACCGCACGAGCGTGATCGACCTTGGCGACAGCCGCCGCTGCCCGCCGCAGATCACCGCGGCCGCGCTCGGCGCCGCCGGGCGCTGGAAGACCGGCCAGCCGGCGGAGGACAGCGGCGCCGTCACGGCCTGGCGCTGCAGCGATCACGCCACCGAAGCCGAGGCGGTTGCCGCGCACGTCAGTGAGCTGCTGGCCGCCGGGACCCCACCCGAGCAGATCGCGATCATCATCCCGAGCGTGCGGCGTGACGGGCAGCACATCGCCGCCGCGCTGCAGGACCGTGCCGTGCCGCACCATCTGACCGGCGCGGCAGCGCTGCTCGGACAGGCCGAGGTGCGCGACGTGATCGCCTGGCTGCGCCTGCTGGTCGATCCCTCGGACGCGAGCGCCGCGGTGCGGGCGCTGAGGCGGCCACCGCTCGACGTGCACGCGGTCGACGTGGCGCGCTGCCTGCAGATCGCCCGACGCCGCAAGCTCGACATGGTCCGCGGGCTCGCGGCCGCCACCGAGTCGCCGCAGTTGCCGCCCGATGCCCGTGACCGCGTGGTCCTGTTCCTGCGCCAGTACGAGAAGCTGGCGGCGGAGCTCGACGGGGCTCGCCCGGACCTCTTCGTGCACCACCTGATCGAGGACCTCGGTCTGCGCCGGCGCCACGTCTTCGCGGCGCAGGCCGACGTTGTCGAGCGACTCCGCGGCCTGGCCCGGCTCGGCGAGCTCGCGCAGACCTACACCGACCGCGTGCCGCAGGCGACTCCGCGCGACTTTGCACGCTGGCTGGCGTCGGTGGCGGACGTCGGCATGCCGATCGACGATGACTGGCAGGAGCACCCGCGCGGCGTGACGGTGATGGAGCTGGAGTCGGCGAAGGGCTGTGCGTGGCAACACGTGCTGATCTGCGGCCTGTCGGCAGCGCAGATCCCGGGCCGGATGCGTGGCCGGCCGATCCCGATCCCGCCGGAGCTGTTCGGGGCGCGCGACAGCGCGAGCGACGATGCCGACGAGCTGCTCGATCAGCAGACGGTCGCCGCCCGGCGATTGCTGCGGATCGGCATGACGCGTGCCTCGGAGCACCTCGTCCTGAGCTACGCCGAGGAGAGCCCGAGTGGCGCGCCACGCACAGCATCGGGCCTTGCGGACGAGGCATGTGCCGCGGCCGGCGTCACGTGGCAGGAGGTCGTCGCTCAGACCGACGATGTCGACCAGGCCCTGCAGAGCGCGTTCGCTGAGCTGCGCGACGAACTGCTCGCAGACGTCCAGCGGATCGGCGTACGACTCGGGGAGTTGCGGCTCGACACGGACCTCGACGTCGCCCACGGTGCGACGCGCTACCTCGAGCTGCTCAAGGTTGCCGCGCTGCTGGCCCGGCCCGAGGGCCAGAGCGTGGACGAGGCGCTGCCGGGCGTGACCGGCGCGGTGGAGCGCGCGGCGACCTCGCTGCAGCGCGAGATTCTCCGCACCTCCTCGCTCGACGACCTGCTGACGGGGGCCGCCGCAGGCGCGGCGGCACGCGCGAGCGCGGCCGCCGCCACCGCGCGCCACGAGCCGTCGCTGGAGCCCTTCCTGCCGCGCAAGGGCGACGGCCTCGCGCTGTCGGCATCAGACATCGAGACCTACCGCGCGTGTCCGCTGAAGTACAAGTTCGCCCGCGTGCTGCGGATCCCGCAGGAGCCGACGATCAACCAGCGCTTCGGGATCGTCATCCATCAGGTTCTGGAGCGCTTCCACCAGGACAACGATCCGTCATTGCCGAGTCGCCCGGCCCGGCCACGATCGCTGCAGGAGCTGCTCGGTCTGCTCGAGACCAGTTGGCGGCGTGCCGGCTTCGGCACCTCCACTGACGAGGAGGTGCAGCTGTGGCACAAGGCCGAGACCGCGCTGCGCAGCTACCACGCGCGCTTCCACGCCGAGGACGTTGAGCCCGTGTGGTTCGAGCGCTCGTTCAAGTTCATGCTCGGACGCCACACGCTGCGGGGCCGGGTCGACCGTGTTGACCGCCTGGCCGACGGCGGCTACGAGCTGATCGACTACAAGACGGGGCGGCCGAAGACCGAGGAGCAGCAGCGCGACGACATTCAGCTGACCCTGTATGCGCTCGCCGCGGAACGCGCCTGGGACCTGCCGTCCTCGCGCCAGTCGTACATGTACGTGCTGGACGATCAGAAGGTGCCGCTGCCGGCCAGCAGCGGTGACGCCACGTGGATCAGCGAGGTCGTCGAGGAGGTCGCGGCCGGAATCGAGGCGCAGGGCTTCGAGCCGACGCCGTCGTTCACGGCGTGCTCGATGTGCGACTACAAGATCGCTTGCCCCGCAAGCGAGCGTTGAACCAGCGCCGGGAGCAGGCCCGCGGGCCTGAGCCGCCGTGGGGGCCTAGGTGCCCTGTTGCCGCAGGAACCGCTGGAACTCGCTCGCGAGCACCTCGCCGTCGGGCAGCTGCATCGGGTCCATCGGATCCGCGTGGGCGCGCGAGGCCGCCTCGGCGGCAGCGTCCTCGTCCTGCTCCTCCGCTGCCCGCTCGAGCCGCTCGACGAACTCCATCACGTCCGGGTCTGATTGCACGGCGAGCGAGATCTGCCGTTCGTACTCGGCGCTGGCGTGCTCCAACTCGCCGGCATCGACGTTCAGGCCGACGAGCATCTCCAGCTTGCGCAGCAACGCAAGCGCGGCCTTGGGGTTCGGCGCCGCCGCGACGTAGTGCGGCACGCTGGCCCACAGCGACGCAGCCGGTATGCCGCGCTCGTGACAGGCGGCGTGAACGACACCGGTGATGCCGGTCGGGCCCTCGTAGCTCGTCGTCAGCACGTTCAGCCGCTCGACCAGCTGCTCGTCGCTCGCGATGCCGCTGATCGCGACCGGGCGACTGTGCGGCACGTCGGCCAGCAACGCACCCATCGTGACGGCGAGCCCGGCGTCGAAATCGTCAGCGAGGTCGGTGATCAGCTTGGCGAAGGTGCGCCAGCGATGGTTCGGCTCGGGGCCGGAGAGCAGAATCACGTCGCGCGGCGCACCAGGCACCTTGGCGGCGTAGATCTCAACCGTCGGCCAGCAGACCTCGCGGGTCGAGCCTTCCGCCACCTCGATCCGCGGACGCGTGTCCTGGAAGTCGTAGAACTCCTCGGGATCGATGTGGGCAAAGCGCACGGCATCCACCGATGCGCCGAAGAACCGCAGCGCCGCGAGGCTGCGTCGCCGGCGTCATTCCAGCCGGTGAACGCACACACCACCGCCGGTGCCCGAAGGCCTTCAGGTCGGCTCTCCCAGATCAAAGGCCCCATCACGTCAAAGGGTAGCGGGGCGCTTCAGCCGCTCTGGACGCATCCGACGCGGCGCGCATCATGGAGTTCGTGGCCGTCAGCGAAACCCCAGCACCCGCGCAGCCCGAGCGGTCAACCCTCGCCACCCTGCGTGAGGGGGACGCGCTGGACGGCATCTACGCGTGCACGCGCAAGGAGCGGCTGGTGACGCGGACGGGAAGCCCGTACCTGACGGTCGAGCTGCGCGACCGCACCGGCACGCTCAGCGGGCGGGCGTTCCGTCGTGCCGATCTTCTAGCGGGCCAGTTCGAGCGCGGTGACCTGGTCCGTGTCTCAGGCTCGGTCGAGCGCTTCCGTGACGAGCTCCAGGCCTCACTCGACGAGATCACTCGCGTGGCAGCCAACGATGTCGATCCGTCGACGTTCCTGCCGACGGCGTACCGCGACCTCGACGAGCTCGACGGCTTCCTCGAGTACCTCGCGGGCGAGGTCCATGACCCTGGCTACCGCGGCCTGCTCGCCGCGCTGCTCGCCGACGAGTCGCTGCGCGGTGCCCTGCGGCGCGCGCCGTGCACGCGGAGCGGTCATCACGCCTATCTCGGCGGCCTGCTCGAACACACCGTGGCGGTCGGGACGCTGGCGCTCGAGGTCTGCCAGCTGCACATCAAGCTGAACAGCGACCTGCTGCTGTGCGCCGCGCTCGTGCACGACCTTGGCAAGACGCGCGAGTTCACCTACGGCGCCGAGCTCGGCCTGACCGACGAGGGTCGGATGCTCGGCCACGTGGAGCTCGGACTGCGGTTGATCGACGAGGCTGCAGCCCGCGTGCCGGCGCTCGACGACGGCCGGCGCCTGGCGCTCGCGCACTGCGTGCTGACGCACCATGGCGCCGACGCGACGGGCCGGGGCGGCGGCAAGTTCGGCTCGGCAGAAGCGTTGGCGCTGTACCGGATCAACGCGCTCGACACACAGGTCAAAGGCGCGCTGGAACAGGGCCTGGCGCTGGAGCGCTAGATGCTGTCGGCCTGCCGCTCGCGCCAGCCCGACAGCGCGAGCCGGTAGGCGGTGTACAGCGCCACCAGGACAAAGCCGATCCGCGCAGCATGCTCCGGCACGTGGTTGACGATCACCACGCCGAGCAGTGCGCCGGGAATCGCCAGCAGGCCGAGCACCGCCGCGTCCCGGAACCGCACGTTGCCGTAGCGCCGCTGGTTGAGAGCGCCGACAATCGCGACGGGGATGATCGCCAGCAGGGACGTCGCCTCGGCCTCGACGACGCTGAGGCCCACGGCAAAGGTCAGTGTCGGTACGAACAGCACGCCGCCACCGACGCCGAAGAAGCCGGCGATCACCCCCGCGAGCAGGCCGAGCAGCGCAACGGTCATCCGTGCACCAGCAGCGCGACCGCGGTGACCACCAGCAGAGCGGAGAAGACCAACTTCAGCGTTGCCTGCCCGATCCGCTGCTGCAGTGCGGTGCCGGCCAACACGCCGGCCACCGCCGGAATCCCGATCAGCAGCGCCTGGTGTTCGTCGACGTTGCCGTAGCCCTCGTGGGTGGCGGACGCGGCGGCTGCGATCACCACGATCGCGGCGAGCGACGTGCCGGTGGCACCCCGTGCGTCGTAGCCCAGCCAGAGGATCAGGAGCGGCACGATCACGGTTCCGCCGCCAACGCCGAACAGTCCGCTGAACAGCCCGGCGGCCGTTCCGATCAGCGCAAGGCGCAGCACACGGGGGGCACCCTGGAGAGGCGTGCTGTCGACCGCGGCCATGGCTGCGATCATAAGGACCGTGCGGGCGACCACCTCGATCGACAACCTCCTCGTGCCGCTGACCGCCGATCCGGCCACCACCGCGGTGCTGCTCGACGTCGACGGCACCCTTGCACCGATCGTGCGGCAGGCCGACAACGCCCACGTGCCCGAGACCACGCGCGCGCCGCTGACCAAGGTCGCCCGTGACTACGGCGTGACCGCGTGCGTCAGTGGCCGCCGCGCTGCCGTCGCACGGCGCATCGTCTCGCTCGGCACGATGTCGTACATCGGCAACCACGGCGTCGAGCTGCTGCGGGCCGGCGGCACGCAGCCGGAGATCGCGCCCGAGGTCGCCGCCTACCGCGACCAGATCCAGCGCTTCGCCAAGACCGTGCTGGACGGCGAGAGTGTCCCGCGCGTGCGGCTGCGCGGCGAGGACAAGTCGGTGATCTACGCCTTCCACTGGCGCGGCGCGCCCGATGCAGCAGCGGCGGAACGCTTGGCGCAGACGATCGCTGAGCGAGCCGAGGCCGAAGGGCTGTGGGTCCATTGGGGCCGGATGGTGTTGGAGGTGCGGCCGCCCGTCGCGCTGACCAAGGGCAGCGGTGTCACGAGCTTGCTGGCCGAGCATCCCGAGCTCCGCTCCGCGCTCTACATCGGTGACGACCGCACGGACATCGACGCGTTCGACGCGCTCCGCGCGATGCACAACGCCGGGGTCCTGCAGCACGTGCTCTGCGTCGGCGTGCGATCGACGGAGACGCCGCAGGAGCTGATCGACAAGGCCGACGCTCTCGTCGACGGTCCGGAGGGCGTGCGGGCAGTGCTGGAGCGGTTGGCGGCCGCGCTCTGATGCGTTTTGTCGACCTGCTCCGTTCGACCGTCCTGCTCTCAGCCGTTTCAGCGAGCGCGATGATCATTGTGACGCTGGTCGCCGCGACCTACGACGGCGGCGACAACGCTGTCCACGCGGCAACGATCTGGTGGGCGATCACCCTGCTCGTCGGCCTCCGCCTCAGCCGTCACCGCGAGACCAACCCGGCGATCGGCCGGCTGCTTGCCGACGCGCGCCAGGCAACGGAGTTGCCGCGTCACCGTCCGGCGGCAACGATGCTCAACCGGCTCTGGCCGCTGCTCGTGATGGTGATCGCCGCGGGCGCTGTCGCGACGACGGTGGGCCCGCAGGTCCCGGCCCTCGTCGGCGGCGTGACGATGATCTGGGCGCTCGGCTGGCGGCGGCAGGCACACGCCGTCACCGCGATCGAGGAACGCGACGGCGTCACCTTCTATGTCGTGCGCACGTCACCGTTCCGCTCGATCAAACTCGAGCGGGTGCCCGGCTTCCGGCGTGAGCGGATGGCCGGCGAGGGCGTCTAGCTCAGGCCGACGTCCACTCTGCGACGTCCACCATCTGGGAGATGCGAAGTGCATTGCCGGACGGATCCCGGAACCCCGCGTCAATGCCATACGGCCGCTCGGTCGGCAGGTCGGTGAACTCCACGCCGCGGGCCGCCAGTTCCTCGTACGTCGCCTGGCAGTCGTCCGTCGTCAGGAAGACGGTGCCGGCAAATCCCTTGCCCATCAACTCGCGGATCTGCTTTGCCGTCTCGTCGTCGACCACGGGCTCACCGGGGATCGCCATCAGGACCACGGCCAGGTCCTCTTGCGCCTGGGGACTCACCGTCACCCACCGGAAAAAGCCCATCTCCGGACCCATCGTGACGTCGGTGCGAACTTCCCAGCCAAGCTTCTCGGTGTAGAAGGCGACGGCCTCGTCCTGGTCGTGAACCCACAGTTGCGCGGTTGTGATCTTCATCTCGGTCTCCTTGGTTCTGTTGCGATAGGCAGAACCTACGCCCGGGCTGCGTCCACGTCTTCTCGAAACGTGCGGTTCTGCGGCCGCCCGTACACGCGGGTCACGCAGGCGGGGAGAACAACATGCGCGCTGGCAGGCGGGTGCGCCTTGCGATAGGCGGTGGGTGACATGCCGAACGTCCGCCCGAAGCTCGTGGTGAACGACCCGACGCTCGTCAGTCCGACAGCCAGGCAGATGTCGATGACGGGACGATCAGTCATCCGCAGCAGGTTCGCCGCGCGCTCCAGGCGACGGGCCAACAGATACTGATGCGGTGATTCGCCGAACGTCCGCCGGAACTCCCGGCTGAAATGCGCCGAGGAGAGGCCGGCGGCGTGAGCGAGATCCTCCACCGTCAGCCGATCGGCGTAGCGCGCATCGACAAGGTCCTTCGCGCGCAGCAGATGGCGAGCAGGTGGGACGAACGCCACTACCGCCTGGTCCTCCCGTACTGCGCGAGGGTCTGGGAACCGATGCGCGAGTAGCCCGTCGCGAGCGTCACACCGGGCCTCGACGGAAGCACCTTCTTCGCCGGCTTCTGGACGAGGCCGCCGAGCGCGCCGGGCTTCTGCGCCACCGGGACGCGGAGCTCGAGGGCACTGATCTGCGCCGGCGCCTGCCCGTTGGACGGGCGGCCGTAGTTGGCGAGCTGCGTGCTCTGTGCGCCGCTCGCGTCCTGCGACAACAGCTCCAGCCGCAGCACGTGCCCCTTCTGCACCTTCCAACCACCGGGGTTGAGTTGGAAGACCTGGAAGCCGTTGCTGGTCGCCGGGCGCCAGACAGCACGCGCCACGAGCGTCTTCTTCGCCCCGCCCGGAGCGACATCGACGAGCCGCGCCGCGATCTGCGAGTTCGCGCCGGACTGCTTGATCTTCGCGATCACCGTCGCCGAGCCGAGCACCGTGAAGCCACCAGCCGGCGCGGGCTTCAGCTGGTAGTTGGCAGTGCCGCGCTCCTTGGCGCCGGCCGCCGACGCACACGCGGTGCCCGCAGGTGCGGGGTTGAAGGCCGCCGCGACCTTCGGATCACCGCTCTTGGCCTTCACCGTCTGCTTGCCGCTCGCCTGCAGGCGGATCTCGCCAGGCGACACGGATGCCCAGTCGGCGGCGGTGAACGGTCCGCCGTCAGCCACACTGGCACCGCAGGTCTGCGTGTAGGCGACCACGTTGGACGCGGGCTTGCTGCCGACGTTGCCCAGGTAGTAGTCGACCCAGGCGTCTTCCCGCGCCACGAGCGCCGCTTTGACGCCTGCCTTGTTCTGGGCGCGCTGGTGGCCGAAGTCCCCGAAGAAGAGGCCCAGCGGGGTATCGGGGAACTCGGCGCGTGTCCGGTTGTAGAAGCGCGTTGCCTCGTTCGCCGGGAAGAGGTCGTCCGTGAAACCGGAGCTGATCATCAGCGGTGCCGGGGCCTGGCTGTGGTCGATGTAGTACGACGAGTGATGGGCGTGGATCTCGTCCAGCAGCTGCTTCGGTGCGGCCTTGCCGTCGTATGGCTCGCCGGCCTCCATCAGCGCCTTCCAGCCGGTCAGGTCGGCGGCCGGCTGCACGCCGGGAGCCGTGTAGTAGCCCTCGCCCGCCGTGATGCCGGCCAGATACAAGCCGTCGACGAAGGACTGCTTCATCACGCCGAAGCGGCCCGCGTAGCCCGCGTCCTTGATGTAGTCGTAGGTGCTGCCGTTCGGTGCCAGCGCGTAGGCAAGGTCGGTCCAGGGGATGCTCGGCACGGCAACCGCAAGGCTGATCGGCGTTCCGCCGGGACTCGTCCACGGCACGAGGCTGCCGTCAGGCATCATCGTGCGGTTCTTCAGCGCCGCGAGGGACATCGACATGCCACCGCCGTAGGAGCCGCCGGTCGCCGCGATCTTGGCCGGCTGCACCAGGCCCTCATCGACCAGCCTGCCGGCGAACAGCTGCGCGTCCCGTACCTCGTAGCGCGTGTCGTCGAGCCGGACGAAGCCGCTCGTCGCGCAGTCCGGGTCGGCCGCCTTGGCGAGCTCCGTGCCGCAGGACTCGTGGAAGCCGCGGTTCGTCATCGAGAAGACCGCATAGCCCTTTGCCAGCCAGCGCTGCATGTCGTCGAAGTTCATCTTGCCGCCGCTGTAGCCGTGGAACATCATCACGAGCGGGTACGGGCCGTCGCCGGCGGCCGGGAACGCGATGTTGACGTCGATCGGCACACCGTCGAACGACTCGACGGTGCTGCGCACGTCCGCAGGAGCCTGCTTGTAGGCGCCGGATCCGCACCATCGCTGACCGTCGGCCTGCACGGTGCAGGGGATGCCCAGCGCACTGGGAATCGCGGCTTTGGCAGCGGATGGCAGCACGGCGAACGCTGCAACGGCACAGAACAGAACGGCACGATTCTTCATGGTGAGACTCTCTCGGCTGCGGGACGCGACGAGCCACCGTAGTCGCTCGCGACGCCGCGGGTCAACCGCTGGGCGACGGCGGTGCTAGGTGAGCCAGCCGCTGAGACCGGCGATGCACGGCGCGATCAGCAACGCCGGCAGAAAGTTGCCGACCTTGACGTCCTTGATGTCGAGCAGCTTCAGCGCGATGCCGACGATCAGGATGCCGCCGGCCGACGTCATCGCCAGCAGCGCGTCGGAGCCCGGCGCCAGCACACTGTCGAGCTGGCCCGCGGCCAGCGTCAGCGCGCCCTGGTAGATCAGGATCGAGATCGCCGACAGGCCGACGCCCCAGCCGAGGCTGGCGGCGAGCGCGATCGCTGCGAACCCGTCCAGCGTCGCCTTCGTGTACAGCGTCTCGGGGTTGCCCGACAGGCCGTCCTGCAGTGAGCCGACGACGGCCATCGCCCCGACGCAGAACAGGATGCTCGCCGTGAAGAAGCCCTCGGCGACGGTCGACTCGCCGTCGCTCAGATCTCCCTCGAAGCGCTGCTGCAGCCGGTCACCGAACGCCTGCAGCCGGTCCTCGATCCGCAGCAGCTCGCCCGCGACGCCGCCGAGCAGGATCCCGCCGAGCACGAACAGCGTGTTCGTCTGCCGCCACTGGAGTGCGAGATCGACGCCGATCACAAGCGTCACGAGCCCGAGCCCGCGCAGCACCCGCACGTGCACGCCTTCGGGGAAGCGGTGGCCGACGAGCGTGCCGACGGTCGTCCCCGCGAGCACGGCGAGGACGTTGACGAGTGTTCCAGCGCCGGTCATCGACCTCAGCCTACGTCGCCTGCCCGCCGCTGTCCTTCCCTCTACGATCCCGACCGTGTCCGCCGTGAACCCCGACGTGCTGATGGTCGGCCTCGGTTCCACCTTCGGCCTGCGGGCAGCCGAGGACGAGCTTGCCGCCTCGCTGCGGCGCGCCGGCGCCGCTGTGACGCTGGTACGTGCCGCTCCCCAAAGGCCGGTGCGCACGCTGGCACTGACGGACCTCGGTTGGGCGCGCGCCGCACGCCGTGCCGCGCAGGCCGCGCTGGCCGATCAGCGATCCCCCGGCGCCGTTCTCTACAACACGACGACGGCCGCGCTCTTCTGGCCGCGTCCGGGCGCGATCCGGTTTGACGCTCCCGCACGGGCAAACCGCCCCGGTCGTCACGGGCTGTGGCAGCGACCGTTGGAGCGGCAGCGGCTGGGCCAGGCGCCGCTGCTCGTGCCGCAGTCCGCCGGGGCACTGAGCGAGTGCGGCAGCCCGGCCACACCGGCGGTGGTCGTGCCCGTGTCTGTGGAGCCGTCGGGCGACGGCGGCGGCGCACGCGACATCGCGGCCCTGACCTACGCCTCGGACCCGAGCAAGAAGGGCCTGGAGCACGTCCTGACCGCGTGGGAGCAGGCCGGCGCCGTCGGTGAGGAGCTAGTCGTCGCAGGTCTTGCCGGGCCGGTCGACGGCCGCACCCGGCGCGGCGTGCGCTACCTCGGGCCGGTCGACGCCGCCGCGTTCCGGGCGCTGCTGCGCCGCGCGCACGTGTACGTCACGGCACCGCGGCGGGAGGACTACGGCATCACGCAGCTCGAGGCGCTCGCCGACGGCTGCCGCGTGGTCACGACACCGGCCCCGGGGCCGTACGCGGCGTTGCCGCTGCTCGAAGCGGGACTCGGCTGGGTGGCTCCGCCACACGGGCTGCGCGCTGCGCTGCGCTCGGCGCTCGATGACCACGACCGCGATTACGGCGAGCGGGCACTGGCCGCGATCGCGCCGTTCCGCCGGGCCGCGGTCGACGCGACGGTCGCCGAGCAGTTGCTACCGGCGCTGTTGGGCCCGCGCTAGCTCGTCGTCCGCTTGCGCAGCGGCGCGAACTCCGCCCACGGCAGCGTGTTCGCGATGTCGGCGGGTCCGAGCCGCGCCCGGCGCGCCGTTGCCACACCCCAGACCGGCAGCGTGGCCGCGGTCTCGACACTGTGGGCGTCCGTGTTGATGACCACGTTGACGCCGGCGTCACGTGCTTGGCGGGCATGCACTTCGTTCAGGTCGCGGCGCTCGGGTGACGCGTTGATCTCGAGCATCGTGCCGCTGCGCGCGGCGGCGTCAACGATCGCGTCGATGTCGAAGAGGTACGGCGGTCGTTTGGTGATCCGCCGTCCGCTGAGGTGGCCGATGCAGTCGATCCAGGGATGCTCGATCGCGGCGACGATCCGTGCGGTCATCGTCTCGCTGTCCATGCCGAAGCTGGTGTGGACCGATGCCATCACCCAGTCGAGCTGCTCGAGCAGCTCGTCGTCGTAGTCCGGCCGGCCGTCGGGCAGGATGTTCGTCTCGGTGCCGATCAGCACCTCGATCCCGTCGAGCCGTTCGTTGAGCTCATGGACGCGGTCGATCTGGCGCCGCAGGTCATCGGGCGTGACGTGGTTGCCGAAACCGTGTGTCGCGGAGTGGTCGGTGATCGCGATGTAGTCGAGACCGCGCTCCATCGCGCCGGCGACCATCTCCTCGACCGTGTTACGGCCGTCGGAGGCGATCGTGTGGCAGTGCAGATCACCGCGCAGGTCCTGGACCTGGACCAGCTCGGGCACGGTCCAGCCGGGCTCGAGCTCACCGCGGTTCTCGCGCAGCTCGGGCGGCACGAATGGCAGATCGAGCAGCGCGTAGACCTCCTCCTCGCTGGCGCAGCGATGGGTCTCGCCGCTGGCGTCATCGAGCACGCCGTACTCGCTGACGTGCAGCCCCTTGCGCACCGCCTGCTCACGCAGGCGCATGTTGTGATCACGCGAGCCGGTGAAGTGCTGCAGCAGGTTGCCGTAGCGGTCCGGCGTGACGACGCGGAGGTCGACCTGGGCGCCGTTGTGCGTGCGCGCCTTGGCGGCGAACTCACCGGGCTTGCTGGCGGTGCTCGGATCGATGATCGAAAGCCCGGGGAGCGCCGCGGCGACCGCGGCCGGGTCCGCAGCGCTGGCGACGAGGTCGATGTCCTTGACGGACTCCGACCAGCGCCGGATGCCGCCCGCTGCCTCGATCGACAACACGCCGACGTTGGCGCCCCGCAACTCCGCGCACAACTCGTTGGCGAGCTCGATCGCCCGCGGCAGCAAGATCCTGGGCTCCTGACGTTCGGCGATCCCGGCCTCGAACGCCTCGAGCACCAGCGCTTCGAACTTGGCGCCGAAGCCCTTGACGCCCTTCAGCTTGCCGTCCTTCGCCGCCTGGTGGAGGGACTCCAGCGAGTCGACCTGCAGCTCGTCGTAGAGCTTGCGGGCCCGCTTCGGACCGAGGCCCGGCAGCTTCGTCATCGCGACGAGGCCGGGCGGGTACTTCGCGCGCAGTTTCTCGGCCGACGGAATCGTGCCGGTGTCGAGCAGGGCGATCAGCTTCTCCTCCAGCGTCTTGCCGACACCGACGAGGCTGGTCACGGTGCCGGCGCGGACCATCGCCGCCACCGCCTGCGGCGCCTCGCGCACCGCCTTGGCGGCGTTGCGGTACGCGACGACGCGGTGGATGATCGCGCCGTCGAGTTCGTAGAGGTCACCGAGCTCGTCGAGCGCGTCGGCGATGTCCGCGTTGGAGAGATCAGCCACACGTCCAGCCTAATGCGACGGCTGCCATAGGCTCCTCCGGACCGTGGAAGGCGCCGCCTGGCTCATCCTGCCGACCTACAACGAGGCCGAGAACCTCGAGCTGATCGTGCGCGCGGCACTGGCCGTCCTCGAGGATGCGGCACCCGGCGCCCACCAGATTCTCGTCGTCGACGACAACTCACCGGACGGCACGGGCGAGATCGCTGATCGCCTCGCGGCGGAACTCGCGGCGGTCTCGGTGCTCCACCGCACGGGCCGTGAAGGCCTCGGCCCCGCCTACCTCGCGGGCTTCCGCCATGCGCTGGATCATGGCGCCGCGTACATCTTCGAGATGGACGCCGACTTCTCGCACGACCCGCATGATCTGGCGCGCCTGCTGCGCGCGGTCCGCGACGACGGCGCTGATGTCGCGCTCGGTTCACGCTACGTGGCAGGCGGCGACGTCGAGGACTGGGGCCTCGTGCGCCGGTTGATCAGCCGCGGCGGCAGCCTGTACGCGCAGCGCGTGCTGGGGCTGCGCGTGCGGGACCTGACCGGCGGCTTCAAGTGCTTCCGGGCCGAGGTGCTCGAGGCAATTGAGCTGCCATCGGTGCGCGCAAAAGGGTATGCCTTTCAGGTGGAACTGACCAACCGAGCGATTGCTGCCGGCTTCACGGTCGTGGAGGTGCCGATCGTGTTCCGCGACCGCGTCCGCGGCAACTCGAAGATGGCGCCGCGGATCGCGATCGAGGCGGTGATCCTCGTGCCGAAACTCCGTCGCGGCTGGAAACCGGCCGACCATTAGACCGATGGCCTCCAACCTCACCTCCGATATGGCGCTCGCGCATGGTCTGAAGCGCACGCGCGCGACGCTCGAGATGTGGCGACGAGACAACTGGCGCGTCCTCGTGCCCTGGTTCGGGGGCTCGCTGGCAGTGTCGGTGGCGCTGTTGTTCGCCGTCTGGGTCGTGGCGACCCAGACAGTCCCCGATACGACGGGGTTCGCCTACTTCGGCGCATCGCGCAGCGATCTCTGGCACGTCCTCTTCCGCAACTCGCTGGTGCTGGCGCTGCACGCGTTCGCCTGCATCGCGGGCTTCATCGCCGGATCCTCGCTGCCGATGCAGGCCGACCGTTTCGGGCCACGCTGGCGTGCCGTCCACGATCACGCGGGTCGCTTCGCGATGTTGTTCGTGTCAGCGGCGACGCTCTTTTCACTGAGCACCCAGGCCTACATCCTGGGCTTCGGCGCCTCGAGCATCGCCTGGCAACTGGACACCTCGCCGGCGTTCCTGCTGCTGTGCGTCCTGCCGCACGCGCTGCCCGAACTGGTGGCGCTGTTCCTGCCGCTGGCGGCCTGGCTGCTCGCAAGCCGGCACGACAACTGGGATCACCTGCTGGCCGCCACGATGGTCACCGTCGCGATCGCGGTGCCGATGCTCTTCATCGCTGCCAGCATCGAGGTCTACGTGACGCCGCTCCTGGTGCGGTCGGTCTTCAACCTCTGACCCCAACCGCGCGTAAACATGGCGTAACCGAAGACGCCTGCCGACCCCCTATCGTGCTTGAGGCAATCCGCACACGCGACATGAGGAGCCAGGGACATGGCCGGCAACATCACCGACGTCACTGATACGAACTTCCAGGCGGAGGTCCTCGAGGCCGACACGCCGGTGCTCGTCGACTTCTGGGCGCCCTGGTGTGGCCCATGCCGCGCCGTCGCTCCCGTGCTCGAGGAGCTCAACGCCGAGCGCGACGATCTGAAGATCGTCAAGCTCAACACCGACGAGAACCAGGGCACCGCGGGCAAGTACCAGGTGCTGTCGATTCCGACGATGATCGTCTTCAAGAACGGCGCCGAGGCGGCCCGGATCATCGGCGCGAAGCCCAAGCGCAAGCTCGAAGCCGAGCTTGAACCCGTCCTCGGTTAGTCCTCTTTAAGCAGCCCGGCGAGCCATCCTCGCCGGGCTATCGTGGGCCGTTCGACCTATGAGCGCGCCCACGACTGCTGTCCCGGAAACCACGTCGCCCGAGAACCGCGCGGTTCTGCGCTGGCTCGTCCTCGCCACCTTCACGGTGATCCTGAACGAGACGATCATGCTCAACGCGATCCCGCGGCTGATGGAGGAGTTCGACGTGCCCGCCACCGACGCGCAGTGGCTGACGTCGGCGTTCATGCTGACGATGGCGGTGGTGATCCCGATCACGGGCTGGTTCCTGCAGCGCGTCACGACGCGGACCGCGTTCGCGACAGCGATGGGCATCTTCTGCACCGGTACGCTGCTCGCCGCATGCGCCTGGGCGTTCCCCGTCCTGATCGTCGCCCGCGTGATCCAGGCCGCGGGCACCGCGGTGATGATGCCGCTGCTGATGACGACGCTGATGACCGTCGTCCCGGTGAACGAGCGCGGCAAGACGATGGGCAACGTGACGCTCGCGATCTCGGTCGCCCCGGCGCTCGGTCCGACGGTCTCCGGCCTGATCCTGCAGGGCCTGAGCTGGCGCTGGATCTACCTCCTCGTCCTGCCGTTCGCGCTGCTCGTGTCCTTCTTCGCGCTGCGCAAGCTGACCAATGTCGGCGAGCGCGTGCTGGGCAGCATCGACTGGTTCAGCGTCCTGCTCGCCGTGATCGGCTTCGGCAGCATCGTCTATGGCCTCAGCTCGTTCGGCGCGGGCGCGGCGCCCGTGCTCTTCGGCCCATGGGTATGGGTCGCGATCGGTGCCGCCGGGATGACGGCGTTCGTGCTGCGTCAGCTGCAGCTGCAGCGTGACGGCGTGCCGCTGCTCGATCTGCGGACGCTGCAGGTCAGGCTCTACGCCGTCTCACTGACGCTGATGGCCGCCGCGTTCATGGCGATGCTCGGTCTGATGATCCTGCTGCCGCTGTACCTGCAGGACGTACGCGGCGAGTCGACGTTGATGACCGGCCTGCTGCTGATGCCGGGCGGCCTCGCGATGGGCGTGCTCGGACCGACCGTCGGCAGGCTGTTCGACAGCTATGGCGCGCGCGTCCTCGTCATTCCCGGCGCCGCGGTGATCGTCGGCGTGCTGATCGGCTTCACGCAGCTGCAGACGACCACGCCGATCGCCGCGATCCTCGGGCTCCACGTCCTGCTGTCGCTCGGCCTGGCCTTCGTCTTCACGCCGGTCTTCACCGTCGGCCTCGGCGCGCTGCCGCCGCACCTCTACTCGCACGGCAGTTCGCTGCTCGGCACCGGTCAGCAGCTTGCCGCGGCGGCCGGCACGGCGCTGGTCGTGACGATCATGTCGTCGCGTGCCAGCACGCTCGTCGACGGCGGTGCGACGCAGGCCGCGGCGACGACAGGCGGTATGCGCTCGGCCTTCACGGTCGCAGCCGGCATCTCGGTGCTGATCCTCGTGCTCGCGTTCTTCATCCCGGGCAAGGACGACGGCCCGACGCCGGAACACGAGTTCACGCAGGACGAGCGGCGCGAGGGTTCGCTCGACGTGGCGTTTGAGACCTCCGGTCTCTGAGGCTTACGCCGGCGTGGGTTCGGTCGAGCCCGCGGGGCGCTGACCGAGCTCTTCGTCGAGTCGCAGCAGGCCCGGGCCGTCGTTGTCGATCAGCCGGATGCGGCCGCAGATCTCACCGACACTCGCCTCTTCCTCGATCTGCTCGTCGAGGAAGAAGTTGAGCAGTGGCCGCGAGTCGAGATCGCCCGCGGCATCCGATGCGCGATACAGCTCGCGAATCGATTCCGACACCTTGCGCTCGTGCGCGAGCGAGGCCTCGAAGGCGTCCAGCACGGAGTTGATCGTCAGGCTCGGTGCCTCGATCGCGCCGATCTCGGCGCTGTTGCCGCGATCGGTGACGTGATCGATGAACCGGTTGGCGTGGACGATCTCCTCGTCGGCCTGATGGCGAAACCACGCGGCCATGCCGGGCAGGTCGCGCTTGTCCATCTCGATCCCGAGCTGGCGGTAGACCATCGACGCGGAGAACTCCAGCGTGATCTGGCGGTTGAAGGCGGCTTCGAGGTCCGGTGTGAGCTCCATGGCTCCACTCTAGCTGCGACGCGTCACAGCAATGTGCAGCGGCGCACCCTCGACCGTGACGGTCGATGCGTCGACATCGGGCGCGTAGGCGACGGCCGTCGCCAGCACCTCACCGGCGATCATCGCCTCGTGCTCACGGGCGATGCCGAGCAGCATCTCGTCACCGTCAAGCGTCAGCGTGATCCGGTCGGAGATCTCGAGGCCCGTCTCCTTGCGCGCGTTCTGCACCGCGCGCACGATCTCGCGCGCCAGACCTTCGCGCTGCAGCTCCTCGTCGATCGCCAACTCCAACGCAACGGCGTGGGCCGCTTCGCGCTCGACCTGGAAGCCCTCGATCGGCTCGAGCCCGATCAGCAGGTCGTCGGCGCCGAGCTGGTGGTCGTGGCCGTCGATGTGCAGTCCGACCGTGTCACCGCTGCGCACCGTGCTCACGACGTGCGCGGCATCCAGTCCCGCAACCGCGGCGGCGACCTGCGGCATCCGATTACCAAAGCGCGGGCCGAGCGCACGGTAGTTCGGTTTCAGCGCGTAGGAGCCGAGCTCATCGGCGTCGTCGACGAAGCGCAGCTGCTTGACGTTCAGCTCCTCGCGCACGATCTCTGAGAGCTGCTCCAGCGCTTGGCGCTCGGCACCTGTCGCAACGATCACCGCTTCGCGCAGCGGCCGGCGCAGACCGACCTTCGCGGTCGCGCGGGCGCGGAGACCGAGCGTCACGGCCTCGCGGGCGGTCGCCATCGCGATCTCGAGCGGCAGGTCACGCTCGCCAGCCTCGGGCCAATCGGTCAGGTGAACCGAGGGTTCGGAGCCGTCGAGGTTGTCGTAGAGCTCGTCCGCGAGGAACGGGCAGTACGGCGCCAGCAGCTGCGCGGTGGTGACCAGGCAGGTGCGCAACGTGGCGAACGCCGCCGGATCGCCGTCCCAGAAGCGGCGGCGGTTGCGGCGCACGTACCAGTTGGAGAGATCGTCGACGAACGTGATCAGCGAGCGGGCGCCGGTCGTCGCGTCATAGCTCTCGAGCGCGTCGGTGACGTCGGCAACGGTCTGCGACAGGCGGGAGAGCACCCAGCCGTCGAGCAGCGCGTCGGCCTCATCGGTGGCCGCCTCACCCGTGCTCGGCGCATCCGCGTAGAGCGCGTAGAACGAATACGTGTTCCACAGCGTCTTGAGAAACAGCCGCACGCCCTCGCCGATCTGCTCGGGCGAGAAGCGGTAGCCGTCCCACGGCTGCTTGGAGCTGAAGAAGTACCAGCGCAGCGCGTCGGCACCGAACTCGTCGATCACGCTGAACGGCTCGACGATGTTGCCCTTCGACTTCGACATCTTCTGGCCATCCTCGTCGAGGATCAGGCCGAGGCAGACGACGTGGTCGTAGGGCGCGCGATCTTCGAGCAGCACCGAGACGCCGAGCAGCGAGTAGAACCAGCCACGCGTCTGGTCCAGTGCCTCGCAGATGAAGTCGGCGTGACTCGCCTCCGCGTAGCGGTCGGCGTGCTCGAACGGTGCGTGGTGCTGAGCGAACGGCATGCAGCCGGAGTCGAACCAGACGTCGATCACCTCGGGGACGCGGCGCAGCTCCTTGCCGGTCTCCGGGTCGGTGATCACCACGTCGTCAACGAACGGGCGGTGCGGGTCGTCGAGCTTGACGCCGCTCAGCTCCTCGAGCTCGGCGAACGAGCCGATCACGCGCGTGACCTCACGGTCCTCCGAGCGCCAGACCGGGAGCGGCGTGCCCCAGTAGCGCTCACGCGAGAGGGCCCAGTCGACGTTGTTCTCGAGCCAGCGGCCCATGCGGCCGTTCTTGATGTGCTCGGGATGCCAGTCGACACCGTCGTTGGCGGTGATCAGGTTGTCCTTGAGCTGCGAGGTGCCGATGTACCAGGACGGCTTGGCGTAGTAGAGCAACGCCGTGCCGCAGCGCCAGCAGTGCGGGTAGCTGTGCTCGTACTGCTCGGACTTCAAGAGGCGGCCGCGCGCGTCGAGGTCAGCGACGAGATCGGCGTCGCACTCCTTGACCGGCCGGCCGGCGTACTCGGTGATCCGATCCTCGTAGACGCCTTCGAGCGTCACCGGGTTGACGACCGTCATGTCGTGCTGACGACCGAGCCGGTAGTCGTCCTCACCGAACGCGAGGGCCGTGTGGACGATGCCGGTGCCGTCGTCCGCGGTGACAAAGTCGGCGACGAGCACCGTATTGCCCTGGTCCCCCCACTCCTCCGGCGCGATGTAGCCGAACGGCGGCGTGTAGCGCGCCCCCGCGATCAGCGCGCCCTGGAAGCTGTCGATGATCTCGGCACCCTCGCCGAGCACGCGCTCGACCAGCGCTTCGGCCAGCACGTACGGGCCGGCCCCGCTGGCGGTGTTCGCGCGCACGTACGTCAGGTCACCGGCGACAGCGGCGGCCGCATTGGAGATCAGCGTCCAAGGCGTCGTGGTCCACACCAGCAGCTCGTCGCCCTCGCGCAGCGGCCCGGTCGCTGCGTGCACCGGCAGTGTCACGTAGGCCGAGAGGTCGACGACGTCCTTGTAGCCGAGCGCCAACTCGTGGCTCGAGAGCGCGGTGCCGCAGCGCGGGCAGTAGGGCACGACACGATGGCCCTCGTAGAGCAGGTCCTTCTCGTCGATCTGCTTCAGCGCCCACCAGACCGACTCGATGTAGTCGTTGTCGAGCGTGCGGTAGGCATCATCGAGGTCGACCCAGAAGCCGATCCGCTCGGTCAGTTTGTCCCAGTCCTCGAGGAACGTGAAGACCGACTCGCGGCACTTCGCGTTGAACTCCGCGATGCCGTATTCCTCGATGTCGTGCTTCGAAGTCAGGCCGAGCTGCTTCTCGACCGCGATCTCGACCGGCAGGCCGTGGCAGTCCCAGCCGCCCTTGCGCCGCACGAGATGGCCGCGCATCGTCTGGAAGCGCGGGAAGATGTCCTTGAACGCGCGGCTGAGCACGTGATGGACACCGGGGCGGCCGTTGGCGGTCGGCGGACCCTCCCAGAAGACCCACGGTTCAGCGCCCTCGGCCTCGCGGCGACGGACCGACTCGTGGAAGACGTCCCGCTCGCGCCAGCGCTCGAGGACCTGCTGCTCGAGCGCGGGAAAGGATTGGTTGGGATCTACGGGGCGCAAGACGCCCATGCTATTGCGGGCCGTCAGGCGACGAGCTTGGCGCAGATGTCCGCAAGCTGGCGCTTCTCTGTCTCGTCGAGGCAGGCGAAGGTGTCGACGACGCGGCGGGTGTGCTCAGGCGCGAGCCGGTCCACGAGCTCACGCCCGGCCGTCGACATCCGCACAGACGCCGCGCGACGGTCGTGTGCGAGGCGGAAGCGACCGACGAGTCCGCGCGACTCCAGCGTCGTGACAACCTCGGTCGCGTTGGCCTTGGAGGTGCCGAGCCGCTCACGCAGCTGGCGCAGCTCCAGCTCGCCGCCGTTGCCCGAGAGCACCATCAGCACGGCGAAGCCGGAGCTGGACAGGCCCTCACGCTCGAGGTCGGCCGCGAGCCGCCGGCGTACGGTGGCCTCAGCGCGTGTCAGCGACGAGAGCGCGGTTTGAGAAAGCTGGTCGATTTCTGCAATTTGCGGCATGTTGTGGCGATCATTGCTTGCGGTCCGGACGGGTCCGAACGGATTCCGTCGTGCGGCCGGAGTGCGCGCGTTCAGACGGCGCCGAGACGCAGCCAGCGACCGCGCAACAAGCGTGGCCCAAGCGTCAGCAGCCGCGCCGCCATCAGCGCCACGATGCCCCACCAGACGCCGCGCACGCCCCAGCCGAAGTGCAGCGTCAGCAGCAGGATCGGCAGGAACACGCATAGTGCTGCGATCACCATCGCCGCCGCGAGGTAGCGCACGTCACCGGCGCCGAGCAGAATGCCGTCGAGCGCAAAGACCACGGCACCGACCGGCATCGCCAGCGCGAAGAGCGGCCACAGTTCAGCGCAACGATCTAGCACCGCCTGGTCGCCGCTGAACAGCTGCGGCAGCACGCTGCTGCCGAGCAGCAGCAGCAGGCCGAGCACCGTCCCGGCAGCCAGCCCCCAGCTGCACATACGGCGCGCGATCGCGATCGCCGCCAGCTCGTCCGACGCACCCAGGGCCTGCCCGACCAGCACTTGCGCGGCAATCGCGAGCGCGTCGAGGACGAGCGCCAGGAGGATGAACAGCTGAAAGGCCACCTGATGCGCGGCGAGGCTGTCCGGGCCGACGCGGGCGAGCACGGCGCCGGCGGTCAGGAACGCGGCGAGCAGCGCGCCGGTCCTGACCATGATCGGCGCGCCGATCTGCAGGAGCGAGGCGATCGCCGCGCGCTGCGGCGGCGCGATCCCGCCTGCCCTCCGCACGATCACGAGGACGAACGCGGCGGCCATGCCGAGCTGGGCGACGACGGTGCCCAGCGCCGACCCGTCCAGTCCCCAGTCGAGGCCGTAGACGAACAGCAACTCCAGTGCGACGTTGACGACGTTGGCGCAGATCACGATCACCAGCGCCGTCCGCAGGTCGGCGATGCCGCGCAGGTAGCCCTGCGCTGCCACGGCGATCAGCGCGCACGGCAGGCCGATCGCGCTGATCCGCAGATAGCGTGCGGCGCCGTCCGCAACGCGCTGCGACGCGTCCCCCGCGAGCACGCCCATCACCGGATCGGCGAGCGCCAGCGCCGCGAGACCGACCAGCGCGCCGAGGCCGAGGGCCAGCCACACGGCCTGCACGCCAAGCCGATCAGCCGCTGCCTGCGCACCGCTGCCGACGAGGCGCGCCACACGCGCGGTCGTGCCGTAGGCGAGGAAGTTCAGGAGGTTGACGACGGCCCCGAGCAACAGCGCCGCCAGGGCCAGCGACGCCAGCTCAACCGTGCCGAGATGGCCGACGATCGCAGTGTCGACCAGCAGGTACAGCGGCTCGGCGGCAAGCGTGCCGAGCGCCGGCAGGGCGATCGCGGCGATCTTGCGGTGCTCGGAGTAGCGGCCGCCCACGCCCCGGACTCTACGATGACTGCTCGTGCGTCTTCGCCTTTTCCACACCGCTGGTGGCGTGCGCGTCGCCTACCGCGAGCACGGCACCGGCCGGCCGCTCGTGCTGGTGCACTCGGCGGGGTTGACGCACCGGGAGTTCGAGCCGCTGGCGAGCGAACTCGGAGATCGCTATCGCCTGATCCTGTGTGACCTGCCGGGGCACGGTGACTCGGAGACCCGCCCCCACCACCCCTACAGCTTCGACTGGCTCGCCGAGACGGTTGGCGCGTTCTGCTCTGACACCGGCGGCCGGGCCCCGCTGGTCGGCGGCCACGGTCTCGGCGGCGACCTGCTGCTGCGGGCGATCGAGCTCGGCGCGTTGACGCCCGAGCGACTGGTGCTGATGCCGTGCGCGCTGCACCGGCCGCCCGGGCCGATCACGCGTGAGCTGCGGCGCCGCGGCAGCTGGGTCGGACGATTGGCCCCGGCGTCGGGCCTCGCACCGGCACGGGCGGGGATGCAGCACCTCGCGCGTCTGGACCCGCACAAGCTGACGGCGCGCGACGCACCGGGCGTGGCGGAGCTGCTGCGGCACGCGACCCTGGACCTCACCACCGACCACGACCGTGCGCACGCCTGGTCACGCGTCGCGCGCGAGCTGCCGCGAGGGCCACGCGGCGAAGTGCTTGATCAACTGGGCAGGATCACCTGTCCGACGCTGCTGCTCTGGGCCGACGAGGACCCGGACCATGCGCTGCGCGGTGCCGAGGAGGCCGACGACCTGATCGCCGACAGCCTGCTGCGTGTGCTGGAGCAGACCGGCTACCTGATCGCGTACGACGACCCGGTCGGCGTCGCGCGCGAGCTCGCCGCGTTTTTGCCCTGAAGGGAGACCGCACGGGGGCCCGCCTCCGGCCGCGACGTGGCGGCCTCCGGCACCCCTAGCCCGCGACAACAACGCGGTTGCGGCCGTGCTCCTTGGCCTGCAGCAGCGCGGCATCGGCGCGGTCGAACGCCGGTGCGTAGTCGAAGCCGGGCGCGTCGGAGCTCGCGAGCCCGAGCGACACCGTCAGCGGCCGGCCGCCGCAGGGTCGCTCGGAGATCACCTCGCGCAGGCGCTCGGCGATCTGCTGCGCCTCTGATCCCGTGGTCCGCGGCAGCAGCACGACGAATTCCTCGCCGCCGACGCGGTACAGCACGTCCACCAGCCGCAGTTCCTGCTGCAGCCGGCGCGCGACGTCGACGAGCACCTCATCGCCTGCGTCATGGCCGTAGGTGTCGTTGATCGCCTTGAAGTGATCGAGGTCCGCCACGATCAGCGTGACAGGCTCGTAGCTCGCTGCATCGGCGAGTGCGAACTCGGCGACCCTGGCCTCGAGCGCACCGCGGTTGAGCGCACCGGTCAGCGGATCAATGTTGGCGGCGGCCGCGTGTTCCATCGTCGAGCTCACCAGCGCCATGCCGACCACCGTCAGGACGCCGAGGAACCCCATCGGCAGGGACACGATCAGCGGGTTCTCGATCACCAGATCGGGCGCGGCGATCAGTCCCGTCGCCAGCACGATCAGACTGCCGATGACGCCGACGATGATCGCTCCCAGCGAGCGGTAGGCGACCATCGAGGGAAAGGCCGGGATCGCGATGAACGGCAGCAGGTACAACGCGTCCTCACTGGCAAGGCTGATCGCGAACCCGACCAGGACCATCCCGAACAGCGACTCCCACATCAGCCCCAGCTCGTGCCCGCGCGTCGCGATAGGCAACGAGCCGCGGCGGCGGACGCTGGGGTCGAGCAGCACCGCGGCGAGCACGGCGAGCACCACAGGCACCGGGCCGAGCCAGGGGATCCCGATCAGACCGCCGACCACCAGCCCCAGGTTCATCCCGCGCGCGACCTTCGGCCCCCGGAGCGCCGTCCACATGGCGCGAAGGTGGTCGCGCTCGAGCCGAGTGCGCACCATCCGGATCGAGCGGCGCCCCGACCTGGTGCCCGGCTCGATCACGACCCTCGTAGTGGGACGCGCCGTCGTGCGCCCGACCTGCGGCAGTCCGACGAGCACGCGATTGCGGCCCTGGTTCTTGGCGTCGTACAGCGCTGCATCCGCGCGCTGGAACATCGCGCCGAGATCCAGCGCCGGGTGCATGCGGTCGACGACCAAGCCACCCGAGACCGTCAGATTCTGGCCGCCGATCGCCAGCTCGGCGACGCCGGCGCGCATCCGCTCCGCAACGGCCAGCGCCGCGGCCTGCTCGGTCGCCGGCAGCAGCACGACGAACTCCTCGCCGCCGTAGCGGAAGAGGCCGCCGCCGGCCGGCAGTTCCGCACGCAGCGCCGCCGCGGTGCGCCGCAGCGCCGCGTCACCCTGGGCGTGTCCCAGCCGATCGTTCAGCGCCTTGAAGTGATCGAGGTCGAAGACGACCATCGCGATTGACGCGTTCTGGGAGTCGCCAACGAGCAGCGCCTCGCGCAGATACACGTCCATCGCCGCACGGTTTCCGAGCCCGGTCAGCACATCGGTCAGGACCGCCTGGCGGTTGCGGCGGTCGACCTCACGCACGATCGAGATCATCACGACGCACAGGATCAGCCCGATCACTGGCCCGAGCAGCGCCGGCGGGTCGAAGGTGATCTGATCGTCGGGCACGAGCGTGGCAGCGGCGAGCGCCAAGACGACGAACATCATCACCACCGAGCCGACCACCACTCGCCACGGCCAGATCACGGCGATGAACGGCAGCGAGATCGCGACGCCGACCCACATGAAGGCGTACGGCGGTCCTGCCAGCGATGCCGCGTACATCGAGCACAGCAGGCCGACGGTCCAGGAGCTGGCCGCCACGAGTTCCGGATAGCGGGACTTCGGCGGCGCCGTGAGGGCCAGGAAGTACGCGATGCCCGAGCAGGCGAGCGGGATCATCGGCCAGGCGTTGTAGTACACCAGCCCCGGCACGAAGGAGAGCGAGATGATCGTCCAGGAGGCGGGGTACGCGCGCTCCAGGCGGGCCATCATGTCGAAGGCCTGGCGGTGAACTTCGGCGCCACCGAACATCCGCTGCAGCAAGCGGGTCAGTAGGCGCGGCAAAGCCTGGGGAACCCCCATCGCCTTGGGTGTCGGCGTTTCACGGCCGAGACTTGAGCCTGACGCGGCCCGAGCGCTCAGCCAAGAGCGCGCAGCGGCGTCGGCGCATGCAGCGGCGCGCCGGCCACGACGACGCGATCACGACCGTTGCGCTTGGCCTCGAACAGCGCCGCGTCGGCGCGATCGAACGTCTCGGCGTAGTCGAACGCGCCCTGATCCGAGGCGGCGACACCGAGCGAGATCGTCAGCTGGCAGTCGGCCACCGGCTCACTGGCGACAGCGACGCGGAGCCGTTCGGCGATCACCGTGCCCTCGGTCTCGTCGATGCCTGGCAGCAATACCACGAACTCCTCGCCGCCGATCCGGTACAGCACGTCAATGAAGCGCAGCTCTGCCTGCAGGCGGTCGGCGACGGACGCCAGCACCGCGTCGCCCTGGCCGTGACCGTGGGTGTCGTTGATCGCCTTGAAGTGATCGAGATCAACGACGATCAGCGTCGCCGGCTTGTCGCCGCACTCGCGCGCCAGTTCGGGCAGGCGGGATTCCAGCGCCGAGCGGTTGAGCGCCCCGGTCAGCGGATCGACCACGGCGGCGGCGCCGTGTTCCATCGCCGAGCCGGCGATCGCCGCACCGGTCAGCGCGATGCAGCCGAACAGCCCGATCGGCAGCGACACGATCAGCGGGTTCTCGGCGATCGCGGCTGGGGAGACGAGCAGCGCCGTCACCACCATGATCGCGGCGCCGGCAAACCACACCATCATCGCGCCGATCCGGCGATAGCCGGAGACGGCCGCGTACGCCGGGCAGATGATCAGCGGCAGGGCGTAGAGGGCGTCGCCGCGCGCCGCCACGATCGCGGCACCGACCAGCGCCATCGCCAGCACGGCCTCGCCGAGCGGCGCCAGCTCACCGCCGCGATGGCCGACCTGCAGCGACCGGGTCGAGGCGCGCAGCATCGGGTCGAGGACGATGACGCCGACCAGCGCCACCGCGGCCGGACCCCAGCCGATCGCGCCCGAGAAGGCGACGGCGAGGACGAGCAGGCTCCAGTTGGTCACCCGCACGAACGTTGGCCGGTACAGCGCGCGGACCACGGCGCGCAGGTGGTCCCGTTCCACGCGGGTGCGCACGAGGCGGCGCGGCAGGTCGTGGTGGCGCGTCTCCGGAACGGGCGCCGCCGATCGTTGGGCGGCGGTCCGGTGGTGCGCGGCGAGCGGCACGGCAACGGTGGGACCGACCGGCGGCGCGACGTTGATCCGGTCGCGGCCCTGGTCCTTGGCGAGGAACAGCGCTTGGTCGGCGCGGCGGAACAGTGCGTCGAGATTGAAGTCCCGCGTCAGCGTGGCTGTTGCGCAGCCACCCGACAGGGCGAGCGGCTCGCCGCCGACCGCGATGCGCGACACCGCCTGCCGGAGACGCTCGGCGATCTCCTCGGCGTTCGCCGAACTCGCTGCCGGCAGCAGCGCGACGAACTCCTCGCCGCCGTAGCGGTACAGCGTTCCGCGCTTGCCGAGCTCGCCGCTGAGCGCGATCGCCATGCGCCGCAGCGCTGCGTCGCCCTGCGCGTGACCGAGCCGGTCGTTCAGCGCCTTGAAGTGATCGAGGTCCACGACGACGAGCGAGATCGGACGCCCGAGGGCGCGCTCCTCCTCGATCAGCGCGACGACCCGCGCCGCCATCGCCGCCCGGTTGCCGAGCCCGGTCAGCGGGTCGGTGACGACCGCCTGGCGGTTGCGCCGATCGACTGCGGCCACCACGCTCGCCGACAGCGTGCACAGCACCATCGAGAAGATCGGCAGCACGAGCGACAGCGGGTCGTCGCGCAGTTCCGAAGGCGTGATCAGCAGCGCCGATCCGACACAGGCCGCGATCAGCACACCGATGCCCATCAGGACGACGCGCAGCGGCCAGATCACCGCGAGCACCGGCAGGGAGATCGCCGCCGCGGCCCAGAGGTAGGCGAGCGGCGGGCCTGCTGCCCAGCCCGCGAGCATCGTGAAGGTGACGCCGAGCACCCAGCAGAACAGGGCAACGAGCTCGGGGTGCTTGCTGCGGCTCGGCAGCGCCAGCGAACCGAAGAACGAGAAGCCCGCAAGCTGCCAGACCGGACCGGCGAGCCAGTGGTAGTAGACGAGGCCGGGAATCACGCTGAGCACCAGCGCGACCGTGATCGCCGGATACGACGAGGCCAGACGCTGATTCATGTCGAACGCGTCGCGTCGCGCGCTCGCGCCACCGAAAAACTGCGCGAGCAGGGACTCGCGTGAGGTCGAAGCCCTCATACGGCTCCCTTCGGCGCCTCAGGGTCCGGCCTTGAGTCCTGCCCGCGCAGGCCCCGCAAACTGCGAATTCTTCGTAGGGTGTTGGGTATGCCCCCCAAGACCCTGTACGGCGGAGAGACCGCCAAAGCCGTCGCCAATTTCCCGATCAGCGGCGAGCCCGTGCCGATCGAGGTCATTCACTGGCTGGCACGGATCAAGGGTGCCGCGGCGACCGTCAACGCCGAGCTCGGCACGGTCAGCAAGACGATGGGCCGCCAGATCGCCAAGGCCGCTGCGGAGGTCGCCGACGGCAAGCACGACAGCCAGTTCCCGATCGACGTCTTCCAGACCGGATCGGGCACGTCGACGAACATGAACGCCAACGAGGTCATCTCGGCGCTGACCGGCGGCAAGGCCCACCCGAACGATCACGTCAACTTCGGCCAGTCGTCGAACGACGTGTTCCCGTCGGCCGTGCACCTTGCAGCGCTCGATCAGGCGACGAACACCCTGCTCCCCGCCCTGCTGCAGCTCGAGAAGTCGCTCGACAGGAAGGCCCGTGCGTTCAAGAACGACGTCAAGGCCGGCCGCACGCATCTGATGGACGCCGTGCCGGTGACGCTCGGTCAGGAGTTCGGCGGCTACGCCGCGCAGGTGCGGCTGGGGCGTGAACGCGTCGCGTCAGCGCTCGTGCATGTCGGTCAGATCCCGCTCGGCGGCACCGCCGCGGGCACCGGTCTCAACACGCACCCGCAGTTCGCGGCGAAGGTGCGCACCACGCTGAAGAAGGACTTCAAGCTCAAGCAGATCGCGGCCGCCGCGGATCCGATGGAGGGCAACGCATCACGTGATGCCCTGGTCGAGCTGTCCGGCGCGCTCAAGGTGCTGGCCGTGTCGCTGACGAAGATCGCTCAAGACGTGGCGTTGATGGGCTCCGGTCCGCGCTGCGGTGTCGGCGAGATCTTCCTGCCGGAGCTGCAGAAGGGCTCATCGATCATGCCCGGCAAGGTCAACCCGGTGATGTGCGAGGTGATGCTGCAGGTCTGCGCACAGGTGATCGGCAACGACACGGCGATCACCGTCGGCGGCATGCAGGGCCAGTTCGAGCTCAACGTGCGGATCCCGCTGATCGCCCGCAACCTGCTGCAGTCGATCCGGCTGCTCTCGTCAGCGTCGGTGGCGTTCTCGGAGAAGTGCGTCGATGGGATCACGGCCAACAAGCCGGGTCTCAAGGCCTCGGCCGAGGGCACGCTCGCCGCAGCTACCGCACTGAACGGCGCGATCGGCTAAGACA